>OGXX01002332.1_pt1 | contig 17423 bp, 21 predicted proteins | sample 1576301 | NCBI WGS metagenome assembly OGXX01 (sample SAMEA3541469, study PRJEB24748) | human gut metagenome | biome: human gut; feature: human-associated habitat; material: faeces | place: China | collected 2012
CCGCCAAGCTCCCGGCGGCAAAAGCGTCCGCCATGCACCCTTTACCTGTAAAACAAGAGCCGACAGAAATGTTTCCGCCCGGCCCTATATGAAAATCATTATCACCATTATCCTAATTCACTCATCGTAAACCACAGGATAAAGCCATAAACCACAATTCCGGCCAAACTCCACCACACCGATTTACGGTAAATGGCTATTGTGAGAAAAAGCGGAACCGACATGGCCGCAGCTGCGCCCCACATGGCATAAAACCAGTCTTTAGGCACCAACACTCCCGCCGTAAGCGAAACCATGCAGATCATACTCCACCAGCGGATCAGCGCGCAAGCTCTCTTTTCTGTAATTTTCATTCCATCTGTTGCCATAAGCGTTTAATATTTGATTACCCTTTACAATAAGCACAAATATAATGCCATATCTGCAATTATGCAAATTTTCTTATATTTTTATTTAATAAATCTTCAAGCGCATATAACAAAATAAAATCCTGGGGGAGACAATATCATTTGTCCGATTTTTAGTAAATTTGCAATGTCATTTTCAACCAAACGACTGACAAATGGATATCCGCCAAACAATGCACGACATACTCGAGGCCGAAAGCCGTGCAGTACTTGAAATACCTTACAGCGACGCTTACGACCGCGCCGTGGAAACCATAGTGGAACACGTGCACCGGCGCGGGGGCAAACTCGTAACGGCAGGAATGGGAAAAGCCGGCCAGATAGCCCTGAACATAGCCACAACATTCAGCTCCACCGGCACACCGGCTGTGAACCTGCATCCGAGCGAGGCCCAGCACGGCGATTTAGGGTTGCTGCAACCCGACGATGTGATGCTGCTGATCTCCAATTCAGGCAAGACGCGCGAGATCGTGGACTTGGTGACATTGGCCCGCAACCTTTACGACGGCATACCGTTCATAGTGATCACCGGCAAGCCCGACAGCGAACTCGGATCGATAGCCGACATAACCATATCCACCGGAGGGGCGCCGGAAGTGTGTCCGCTCGGACTAACACCCACCACCTCCACCACGGTAATGACCGTGATAGGTGACATACTGGTGGTGAATGTGATGAAAGCCATAGGCTTCACCCGCGACAAATACGCATTGCGCCATCACGGAGGCTATCTCGGATCCGTGGCCAAGAAAAAAGCTGCGGAATGAAACTTACATCCCTGAACGCGGAATTCATACCGCCACGTGAGGAACTACGCCGCCGCGTGGCCCAGAAACGCATACCGTCCGGAGCCGAAGCCGTGAAACAGCTGGCGGCAATGCCATTTAACGACGCTTTCGATGTGATGAGGCTGCGCATGGCCCGCATGGTGTCGCGCGACGAAACGGCACTGGCGCTCAAGATCATGACCGAATGCCTTACAGCTGCCGAGGCGGCGCATGAATCGTCGTCGCATGCCGGCGACATATATTCGGCACTGCTCACCGTAACGGCGTCACTGCATATCGAAGGCGGCAACTACGACGAGGCGTTGGTAAGCGCCGCGGCGGCACTGAACACTCTTGCACAGGAAGCACGGCGCAAGGACGAGCCGTTCATGCTGATGCTCGGATGCCTGCTCTACGACATGGCCATAATCCACTCCGAACGCACCGAGTTCAAACAAGCCGAACGCGAGGTGGAAAAAGCTCTCAAGATATTCGAGAAATTGGCTAAAACGGCTCCCGAACGTTACGGAGCACCGCACATCGCGGTCATAGATCTGTCGACCTCCGTGTACCGCTCGCGCGAAAAACAGGTCAACATGCTCGCACACTGCCAGGTGGCCACCTCAACCTATCTTGAACTTGTAAAGGAAGGCGGCGGTGCGGAGGGCATAGAGAAAGCCACCGACCATCTTATAGAATCCCTCACCACCGAGGGACGCACTCTCGTGCAGATGGGGCGCCACCGCGAGGCAGTGCAGTATTTCACCCGTGCGCTCAAATTCCTGACAAAAATAAAGCCGGAAATGGATCTCCGGCAGCTGCATCTGTCGATCGACCTCGGGCAAGCGCTTGTAAATGTCCCCGCTTCGCGCGACAAAGGGGTGCATCTGCTCAACACCATGCTCCACAAGGCCACCAAACTGAACGCAGCCGATGACCACCGGCGCATAGTCGACATATTGCTAAACGCCAAGAGCCGGCGCCTCGACATTCTCGGAATATGGCACAAGGTGTTCCCGAAATAACGCTCCGGGAGGCGGTGGACCGCGCCGTGGCCACCATGACACCGGAAGCGGGAAGCCGAGAGGAGGGCGTGTGGATGGTGCGCGAGATTCTGCGCGTGCTGAAAGGATGGACTCAGGTCGACATAGTCATGAAAGCCGACCGAACCATAACACCGTGGTTAAGCGGCCGGATGGCCGATGCAGCCGAACGCGTGGCCCGTGGCGAACCGTTGCAGTATATCCTTGGCACAGCCCGGTTCATGGGCATGGATTTCCATGTCACTCCGGCGGTGCTTATTCCTCGGCCCGAAACCGAACAGCTCGTCGACATGATCACCGACCATGCGGCAGGACGCACCGATCTGAGAGTGCTTGATATCGGCACCGGATCGGGTTGCATAGCCATAGCTTTGGCACGGTCGCTGAAATTCGCCCGCGTCACCGCAACGGACATATCACCGGAAGCCCTTGATATAGCCTCAGCCAACGCACGTGCCCTGCACACCCGGATATCAGCTGTACAGTCCGACATACTCAAAGCATCGCCGGTGCCCGGAAGTTACGACATAATAGTATCCAACCCTCCTTACATCTGCGAGAGCGAACAAGCCGGAATGAAATGCAATGTAATGGAGCACGAGCCCCATGGTGCCCTGTTCGTACCGGACTCCGATCCATTGTTGTTCTACCGTGCCATAGCCCGCTATGCCTCAGTGGCCCTTGATTTCGAAAGATCATTGTGGGTAGAGATAAATCCGCTGCACGCCTCCGCCACATGCCGGGAGGTGGAAAACCACGGATTCACCGATGTTAACCTGATAAAAGACGAACGAGGCAAGGACAGGTTTGTAAGCGCCATAAAACCGAAGGCCTCATGATACGTCGCAAACCGCTGAGCCGGCAGAAAGCCCTTGAACGGATGGAGGCCCTGTGTTCACGCAGCGAACAGGCCTCGTCGGAAATACGGCACAAGCTTTGGCGCCTCGGAATGTCGGCAGCCGACACTGACGCCATACTGAAGGAGCTCAAACGCAACAGATTTGTAGACGACAGGCGGTTTGCCGTGGCTTTGGTAAACGACAAGTGGGAGTATTCCCGCTGGGGACGTATCAAAATCCGCGCCAAGCTGAGATCTCTGGCTATCGATTCTGATGCCATAGACGAAGCATTGGAAAGTATCGATGAAAAGAACTACCGTTGCGGCTTTGTGGCGCTCCTGCTGGCCAAGGCACGGGCGTCAGCCATTCTGTCGGACACATACGAGAACCGCGCCCGGCTTATGCGCTTCGCCGCCTCACGCGGATTTGAAGCTGCAATGGCCATCGAAATAATAAACTCTCCGAAATTATGGGAACGGCTGCAACGGGACTCCGGGGATTGAAGTCCCTGCTTCGCGGACTCGTGGCAATGATATATCCAGACGTGTGCGAGGTGTGCGGCCGGGCACTTACTTCGGGCGAGAAACTGATATGCATGCATTGTGTGTCGGAAATGCCTCTCACAGGCTTCCATAAACTCGCATTCAGCCCTATACATCAGCGGCTTGCCCCGCAACCACCTATTGAGCGCACGGCAGCGCTGTTTCACTATTACCGCGATGATCCGTATGCCCGGCTGCTGCAAACCGCCAAATACGGCAACCGCCCCACAATAGGACGCTATCTCGGACGTATGCTCGCATCAAAACTTATTCCTGAGAATTTCTTTGAAGGGATCGACATGATAGTGCCTGTTCCCATACACTGGACAAAACGGATGCTCCGTGGCTACAACCAGACGGAATGGATAGCCCGGGGCGTAAGCGAGGTGGCCGGACTACCCGTGATCCGGGCCTTATACACATCCCGACGCCACCAATCGCAGACACGCAAAGGCATAGAAGCCCGGGCAAGAAACACAGCCGGCATTTACAGAGTCCGGAATGTCGGAGACATAAAAGGACACCATATATTACTGATCGACGACATAGTCACCACCGGCGCTACCCTGCATGAATGCGCCAAAGCGATCCATAAATCAAGCCCTGACACCCGAATATCCGTCATGACCATAGGGGCCACGCATCTCCGCTGACTTGGAAAGGATTCAAAGCTCTACGTGGGCCACCTCGATAGGTTCATCCATGAACACGGAGGCCAACGCGGTGAACTTGTCGGGGTTCTCGGTAGTCATATAGCTACATGTGCCCCCTTTCGAGCACATTATATCCATTTCAGGGTGGCGCGACATATAGTCGCGCAGGCTGCGGGCCACAATATCGCCCTGAGTCACCACATTGGCTCGCCCATCCACCGCACGCTGTATCTTAGGCAGCAGCAGAGGGTAATGTGTGCATGCCAGCACCACTGTGTCGACAAGCGGATCGGCTGCAAACAGCTCACCTATATATTTATCCACAAAGTAATCGGCCCCGGGGCCGTCAGCCTCCATATTTTCCACCAACGGCACCCATAGCGGACAAGCACGCGACACCACTTTCACAGCCGGATGCAGTTTGCCTATCTCCATATCATAACTCCGCGAAGTGACAGTGCCGGGGGTGCCGAGAACACCCACATGCCCACCTTCCGACAATTCCCCTACCCTCTCGGCTGTGGGCCGGATAACGCCTAATACACGGCGCCGAGGATCCATCGATGGCAGATCGTGCTGCTGAATGGTGCGCAACGCCTTGGCCGAAGCCGTGTTGCACGCCAATATAACCAACGGACAGCCAAGGGCAAACAGTTTCTCCACGGCCTCCAATGTGAAACGATAGACCACATCAAACGACCGGGTGCCATATGGCGCGCGGGCATTGTCGCCAAGATAGACATAATCATACTCAGGCATAACACGGCGCAGTTCGCGCAGAATAGTCAGTCCGCCATAACCCGAATCAAACACACCCACCGGCCCATGAAGCACATTTTCAGCCATAGAATCTCGTCAGTTAATGAATTTTAGCGCAAAGTTACGCAGAATAAGGCATAAACTCTGCCCGCAGTCTCATTTTTAATAATTAAATTTGCGCACATTCACTCACAGCAACAACCATACACTATGAAAATAAAATATTTCCTGTCAGCGCTCCTCGCTGCCGCACTTCTCGTAAACCCCGCTGATGCAGAGGCCAAAAAGAAGAAAAGCTCAACCAACAAAACCACCCAGACCACAACTCCGCCTGACACCACATCCGCATCATCAGGATCATCGACCACCGGCCGGGGACTCGGCGACATACTCGGAGCCGTGAGCGGCGCCATAGGCGGCACAGCCGGAGGAATACTTGAGGGTGTGCTCTCAACCGACAAAGTCAGTCCCGACGACCTCACCGGCAAATGGAAATACGCCGCACCCGCAGTGGCTTTCAAAACCGACGACCTTCTGAAAAAAGCCGGAGGCGCAGCAGCCTCTACAGCCATAGAAGAGAAACTTGCCGGCTACTACAAAACAGCCGGATTCGACAACATGACCCTTGAAGTCGACAAGGACCACAAGTTCACAATGAAGCTGAAACGCCTCTCGCTAAAAGGAGAGATACTTGAGCCCACTTCGACCGAAGGCATAACCAACCTCGTGTTCGCATTCAGGATTCTTGGAGTAAACGCCCTGAAAATGGACGCATACGTCACCAAACTCGGCAGTAACCAAACCAAGATAACCTTCGACATATCCAAACTTATAAAACTCATCCAGACCGTAGGCAGCCTCACAGGCAACGCCTCAATCAACTCAATGGCCTCCCTGTTAGACCAATACGACGGCCTTACCGCAGGTTTCGAACTCAAAAAATAACCCCGCCGAAACACAAAAATCCGGCACAAGAAAAATAATACTCCTCATTTTTTGCATAATTAAAAAAAACTACCTACCTTTGCATCGCAAAACAACGATGGTGCCATAGCTCAGTTGGTAGAGCATCGGACTGAAAATCCGTGTGTCCCCGGTTCGAATCCTGGTGGCACCACAAAAGACCGCTAATTCTCAATGAGTTAGCGGTCTTTTTATTCATCCATACCCCTCCAGGTCACCACAAAAGTCACCACACCCACGCTAATACACTGTAATATTGTGTATTATACGTGTCAGCACAGACGCATATCTATTTCTTAAATTGCTTAATGCTTTGATAATCAGCGTACTAATTATATCTATTCAAAACCATTCAGCATCATTCAACCCCACATCACCGCCTTACAGCCCCAAATCTTAACAGACTTTAACTATGATTGGGCGGCAAAAATGTGGTGACCTCAACCAAATTTCCGCTGGGTCACCACGCTCGACCGTTAAAATCTCATAATAATTTCGTAACTTTGTGGTCGGGTTGACACAAGTCTGCCTATGACATTTTAGAAATAAGAAGCGGTATGCTCTCTTGTAAGTCGAGAACGTAGGAAATTCAAGACACTGCACAAGGATAGCATAGCGGTTCTCACGCATGCGGCGTGGGCTGCTATCGTTATATCTGCATCATAGGGTTTTCTCAGTGCCGTCAAGTCAGATTGGCATACATAGTCCACGCTTCTGCATATAACAATCTGCTCTATAAGGACTGACGGGCAAAAATTAAAGAAGGCAATGGAAATGAAATTCTGTCAGAGCTGCGGAATGCCGCTTACCGACGAAATACTCGGCACAAATGCCGATGGCTCGCCAAACGAAGATTATTGCATCTACTGCTACAAGGATGGCAAGTTCACGCAGGATATGACTATGGAGCAGATGATAGACCACTGCGCCCAGTTCACGGATGAGATCAACAAGCATTCAGGACAAAACCTGACTAAAGAACAGGCAAAGGAAATGATGCGCCAGTTCTTCCCGCATCTCAAACGTTGGAAAGTTTGAACGAAATGTTTATCTCAATTCCGACCTGTAAGAAGTCTCTTGAGAAGATTGCACGCTTTCTTCAAACGCCCTGAGAATATTTGGTCAGTTATAATCAAAAGAACCTTCTGTGTCTTCATCAAGATCAATATACTGAAATATTAAATTGTACTATGGTTACTAAAAATGACGCGGTAGGCATTATCAGTCTTTTTGAAGACGCAAATATAGATGTCTTTATTGATGGAGGCTGGGGCGTTGATGCTCTACTTGGATACGAATCCAGAGAGCATAACGATATTGACATTTTTATAGAAGCAGTCAATAAGAATAATGCTTACGAAATCCTTAAAAGGAATGGTTTTCATGAAATAGCAATGGATTATTCGACCTCTTCTCATTCTGTTTGGCAACACATAGATAATCGTATAATTGATTTGCACCTATTTACTTATGATTCCGACCATAATTTGGTATTTGAGGGAGAAAAATATCCCGCAGAAGTTTTTTCAGGACTTGGAACGATTGAAGGTCGAAAAGTTATATGTATTGCGCCCAATTATCAAGTGCAATTTCATTTAGGCTACACTCGTGATGAGAATGACATCAAGGATGTATTACTTCTTTGTCAAGCTTTTAATCTTGAAATCCCACCGGAAATTTCAAAAGAAATCTCTATATTAGACAAATAAAATGCCATACATATCAATCGAGAGCGGAAAGCTGACAGCAGAACAGAAAAAACAACTTATTGAGCGGCTGACAGCAACAGCCTCCGGGATAACGCATATCCCGGAGCAGTTCTTCACGGTTACAATCAAGGAATTGCCGGACGAAAATTTCGGCATTGGCGGCAAATCTATCGATGAGATTAAACGCAACTACAAACCATGAACTTGACATTACGCCCTTATCAACCTTCGGATGCTGCTGTGATTACATCGTGGCTTAAAAGTGAGTATCTTATGCGCCAATGGTGCGCAGACAGATATGAACGTTACCCGGTCACGCCCGAAGATATGAATACATATCACGAGAGGAATATTGACGGACGACACTCACGCGCCCTGACAATGACGGATGGCGACGATATTGTCGGGTACATCACCTTGCGCACTCCGGCAGACAATCCGGCTGAGCAACGACTGGGATTTGTCATCGTCGATGATTCAAAACGTGGTCACGGTTTAGGCAAAGCTCTTGTTTCAATGGCAGTCAAATATGCTTTTGAAACGCTTGAAGCTACAAAAGTGTCGCTCGGTGTCTTTGAGAATAATCCGTCTGCCATTCATTGCTATGAAGCGTCTGGATTCCATAGTGTTTTAAGGCATGATACCGAGAGCTATGAATGTCTGGGCGAAACATGGAATTGCATCGAAATGGAACAGCATAAAGAGCTATGAAAGCAATCGGAATATTATAAAATGAAAACCACAAAACTTGATTATCAGAATGGCAATATAGGGAAGTTATTTCGCTCGCTGTTCTTCCCCACACTGATAGGGATGCTAAGTAACTCTGTATTCCTTATCACCGACGGGATATTTGTTGGACAAGGTATTGGCCCGTTAGGACTTGCCGCAGTCAATATGGTTGCTCCAATGTTCATTCTGATTTGCGGTATCACCCTGATGTTCGGCATCGGCAGTTCTGTCGGGGCATCTATTTGTCTTGCCAACAAACAACATCTCTCTGCTAAGAAAATAGTATTTCAGTGTTTTTTAAGTGGAGAATTACTGATATTGTTTCTTGCAACTATATTTATCAGTGATCCTAAAGGAATTGTCAACATACTTGGAGCAGATGATTCTATACGGAAGCTGTCTTCGGCATATCTGTTCTGGTTATTTACGGCTATGATTTGTATGTTACCTCAAATCGGAGGCATGATGGTAATGCGACTTGACGGTTCTCCAAAATATGCCATGTTCTGCCAACTCATACCTGCTATTCTGAATATTGCTTTGGACTATTATCTTATATTTCAGTTGAAACTTGAAACTACCGGTGCGGCGTTGGCAACTTCTATAAGTGGCATTGTCGGAGCTTTAATGGTGTTTCTTTATTTCTGTAAATGGTCTGTTAACTTCAGATTTACGAAGATTGCAGATGCATTTGAAGGAATATTGACTAATACTCGATATGCTGTAAAAATTGGGTTCTCCGCATTCTTTACCGAGGCGACAACTTGCGTAATGATGCTTACCGGCAATTATATGTTTATGCGGCTCATTGGCATCGAAGGAGTATCGGCATATTCAATTGTATGTTATCTTTTCCCGGTTTTCTTCTCTTTTGCAAATTCAATAATTCAGTCAGAACAGCCGATAATCAGCTTTAATTATGGCAATCAAGCATACGGCAGGATTGCCGCAACATTTCAACAAGCAATTGGCACCGCATTTTTATCAGGTATTGGACTATCATTGTGCTGTTTGCTGTTTAACAGACCAATAGCTGAAATATTTTTGGGAAATGGCATGGAATATGGATTGGCTGAGGCCGGCATACCATTATTTGCAATTTGCCCGATTTTCTTCATCTCTAATATGGCTGTGATTGGTTACTATCAGAGTATTGAGAAGGCATGGATAGCTTCACTTATCTCCCTATTACGAGGTCTTGTGGTATTAGTACCTTCTTTTATTATCCTGCCCTCTCTGATTGGTATTGCAGGGTTATGGCTGGCAATTCCAATGTCAGAGTTCATAACACTAACTGTCGCGGGAGGAATATTCCTTTTCAGACATAGGGCTGACATATTAGAGAAATCGCTGACACGATGAATTAACAGCTATGGACCAGAATAAAATTTATCCGCGTTCCAATGATAATCAGACAGCGTATCTGAAATCAGTTGTCACACTGCCGACAATCAAGGTCGGAGATTTTATCATCTACAATGACTTCGTGAATGCCCCACGCGACTTTGAGAAAAACAATGTGCGCCACCGAGATTGCTGATAATTCTCTCTCGGTGGCGTTTGGTTATAGTCCGTGAGACATTCCCATGTGTCGGGAATGGCCATAGTTGAGTTTGAACATCGCCATTGCCTCCTGATTAGTCAGCGTGGGATGCGAGCGGCGGAAGCGTTTGAACTCCTCTTTATCGAATCCGGTCAGGCCATTATAGAACGCCTCGTATTCGGGATGCGCTCCCGGAACAAATGGCATTCCGCCGCCTGTCATTATGTCGAGGTTGTAACGTGACACATCGGGCTGCTTGGTATCAGGGTTAAATCTGATATAAGCGTCGCCAACATGGATGGTATAGCCTTTGACATACAGTCGCTGTTGCTCCGGTGTAATCTCGATGTTTCCAAATGTAGTCGGCGCGACAGGCGAACCGTCAAGATGCACCCACTGATTATTGGGGTCAATGGTTGTGGCTATGCGCAGATGTTCTGCCTGAGCTGAACGCCGGTCTAACTCCTTGAGCACGTTATTGGGAGTGAAACGCTTGCCGATCTTGGAGGCAACAAAAGAATGACGACCTTTTCTATAAATAAGGGTTTTCATCTTCTGTTCCGGTGTCTGGTCGTATAGAACCTCCACTTTTACGCCTCTCTTTTTCAATTCCTGCCTGAATGTGTTGACATCGTGAATGCTCCTGTCGTTCAACACCTCGTTGGCAATCTGACGAATCTCCACTTTGCTCCGTTCAGAGCCACGCAGTTTTTCCGGGTCAAGTGATAGGCTGTCGGTTCCCATCGTAAGATTATGGCGTTTGGTTATATCAAGACACACCGCTCTGTTACGGTAACGGTTGGTCGCAGCCTTGATAATCTTGCCGTCATAATCCACACGGCAGAACATTATGTGACAATGTGGATGTGGTTTGTCGGTATGCCTGACGATGATGTACGGAGTGTTGGTTATACCCATTTTCTCCATATATTCCTCCGCGATTTTAAGCATATAATCATCGGTCAGTCTGTCGCTGTCTTTAGGCGAGAAACCGAGGGATATATGGCCGCATGGCTCCTTGATTTTAGACCTCGACAATGCCGGACGCTCCATATCTCTGACGGCGGTTTTGCGCCAGTCATCTTCACCGATATTCAGCCGAAGTCCATCGCTTCCGAGTACATTCCAGACTTGTTTTTCTTTCGGCAAATTATCCTGTTTGACACGGGTGATGTAGTCCAGACAACCGCCAAACGAATTGCCGCTACTGATTTTTCCAATCATAATTTAGGGCTTAATTTCGTTGAAACGGTCGATGATAGCGTCAAGCCCTCTAAGGATCCTCATTGCCTCGTTAGCGACGCTCCAGCATTTCCCGGCGTTGCAGGCTTTGGCGATCTGGTTGATGTTGTTCCGCTCCCTCAACAGTTCTCGGAGTAGCTCTTGCTGCTCCAACGTTACACGCTCTACAATCTCGGTGCTGAGAATACAGTCGCGTCCGAAAGTAGAGAAGCTTGTGTAACCGGCTTTTTCCATGCGCTTACGCGCTATGGCAAGGTCGTTGCAAGAGAACTTTATGCTCTTCACAAGGGTACGGATGTCCATTACATCCTTATTGTCGTATCCCGAATATGGGAGTGATTTAAGCTTTTTTCTCATGTTGATTACAATGATTAAGTGACTAAAGTGGTTATAGTGAAAATGGAGGGGGAGGTTTTGAGCTGCGCGAAAGGCTTAGGTATTACCTTAGCCTAAACTCGCTCCCCCTCCATTATCATTCCGGTGGTTGCCGCTTAGGGGCGGCAAGTTCCGCTGCTATTAAGGGGCTGCGCCTCCTTAACAGAGACTGTCGATTAGACCTGTCGGCGAATCAGTCAAGGTCTGCCCAGCCTTCGGTGTCAGGCTCGATGATGTTTAGAATCTCCATAAGTAGATTGTTGACAAGATATGTAGGACAGGCGCGGTAATCGCCGGAACGTGCGCAGATGCGGTAGAGCCTCTTGATAAGGTTTGCGGAGATGGTTATCGGCTTGCCTCCCTTGGTGTCGGTCTTGACCAGATAGGTATCGTGAAATTCCTGTCTTGATGCCCGGCGCATCTTGGCACTGATACGGGTGGCTTTGCCCGTGACTGCAGGAGCGTCAGCAACATTGGGTTGGGCTTCAGCTTTATCGGTAGTAGTCATTATAGTGGTATCAGTTGCTGTAATGACTCCAGTCGGTACACCGATATCGTTCACTGTTTCCACAGTGGTAGTGTCAGAAGCAGTGAGGGTTGTTCCTTTTTGATGTAATAGAGATTCCGCTTGTGTGGGATTACTCGTGGATGCTGTCTTAACCGTTGGCGTATCTTCCGATGCCGTGACGTTCTGTTGCGAGGGATTTCCCATTTCAGTCATTATAGTGACTTGGTCACTATCTGGCTTTGATGATTTGGAATCCAATGTACCACGAGATTTTCTTCTCTTTGTCGCGTTGGCGAAGTAAGCCTTACGTGCGGTTTCTTGTTCCTCTTTACGCTCGGCAGCGAGCTTTTTGACTTCTTCGCCATGTTCCCGGATGAATTCCTCGACATTCTCCGGCTCCCATCTTACAAGACAAGGATTCAGCTTCATTCCTGGAAATGGTGGATCATTGTCTATTATATTCCAAGGAAGGGAGTATTCGATGATAAGTGAGTTCCTTTCCTGCTGTCTTTCTTTCTCATCCCGGTCCTGAAGAAATTTATCGGCATCAAAACCGGATCTATTGGATGCTTTGGTTGATTTTGCCATATCATTGGGGATTGTGGCCGCCGAGATTAATAGTCCCGGCGACCGAGTGAGGTATTGAATTTGATAAACTGATGAATCGTGAGAGTATTGATGTGCGGCTCAATATGTTAACGGTTCATCGGCATTTCATCACGGTTTTGGCGGTGAGAAAAACATTCCGGCGAGGGAAAAGAGAAATTGCGTTTTCTCTCGGTGCCACACTGTTTTTCTTTCATTGCCTTTCATCCTTTGATGAAATATTGATGAATAACCGATGAAAAGAAAAAGCACTGAGAAACAATACTGTATCTCTCTTTTCATCAGTTTATCAAAATTCAACGAGAAAAAATTATAAACTCTCTAACATCTGCCGGGTAACAGTGTAAAACCGCCCGACTTTGCGGGTCTCGACGTATGCCGGTTCGCTGACAGACACCCCAATCTGATAGGTGGTGTATGACAGCGAATTTGGTGCAGGTCTGAGTTTCCAACAGTCCTGCACGACTTTTCTCAGTGCCGTGCGGTCGGTCTTGACGCGCTGGTAGTCGAACAGATTGAGGATGTCGTTGAAGCAGAAATTAACGGTATCCACGTGCATACTCGCCATGATGTCGAGCAACAGCTCGGCAAGTTCAAGCTCCACACGGTTGCGGTTAGCACGGATGATTTTCTGTAAAGCATCTGTGTCAATCAGTTTCGGGTCGAACCACATCCGGCTTTCCTCGGCGGTTGACAGTTGCCGATAGGTCAGTGCGTGGAGAAATGCCGGTATCTCATAGCGGATTTTCTCCAGAAATGTGGTGTCATCAGTGGTGAGTTTCGGAATCTTCCGTACCCAGTAGCGTGTCTCTCCGGGGTCGATGACTACGGGAAGATACTCGTTGTTGGAACACAGTACGAACTTGGCGAAGAAACTCACCTCCTCGCGGTCGCGTCCTTTGGCTTCCATCTTGTAGTTGCGGGTGGTACTGAGATTCTTTAGCCTCTCTGAATCCTCGCGTTTGTTAAGAAGCACCTCGTCAACCACGATTACGAGTTTGCCGTTCCAGTCATCATTGAACTGACTGCGGAAATTCTCGTTGGTGTTGAACGTGACATTTGCCTCAAAAAGCAGTTTGAGGAAATTGAGAAAGGTGGATTTGCCGGTGTTGCGTTCCTCCGACACTAACAACAGAATCGGAAGTTTCTGCAACGGCATAGTGTATAAGATTTGCAGATAGTCAAGACCGAGGTCGTATTGTTCGCCGAAGATATGGCGCACAAGCGATTCGATGCACTGCCATTCTCCCTCGGCGGGGATATGGCTGAGCGGTGAATACTTGTTCTTGAAGTTGCCGACCACGGGCTGATAGTCGAGATGCGAGGGGACACAGCAGAAGCCGTCGTATTTGGGTACATTGGCAAGAAAGTCCTTGCCATAGTCCTGACGTATCGCCTCGATTGTCCACGGGATGCTACGCTCTATGAGCTGTCCGGCGGCGTTGGGCTGTCGGACAATCTTGTAGTAGGTGGTGCCGATGCGCTCAAAGCGGTCTTCGGCTCCGGGAGTTGTATCAATTTCTGTCATGGGTTCAGACTTCATTGCGGGCGTTTATAATCTCTCGTATCTCACGCTGGCTGTAACGAGTACTGCCGTTCACCTTGAAGGTGTGCAGTTTACCGCTTTGAACCATGTTCCAGACGGTGGTCTCGCACACGCCGAGCTGTTCTGCCGCCTGTTTCTTGGTGAGAGGTTTGTCTTTCTCCGCTTCCATAAATATGGGAAGAAGACGCTCTCGTGTAGCTTCGATTGTGTCCACCACCAACTGATGGAGGTCGGAAAGGTGGACGGTGAGGAGAATATTGGGAGAATCAGGGTCGGACAACGACACCTGAAGGAGGTCGTATAGGCTTGCTTTCATCTGGGGGGAATGAAATTAAGTTATATCGCCGGATTGTTTACACCATTCACTGCTCGGCGAAGATTAAGGCAGTGAAGATGTGTCCCCGAAAGGACATAGATGGAGCTGTCGGCCATATTTTGCTAAAGCCGACGGGGTTGCCAACCGTTCAAGGTCAGCATAAGGCGTATCTCGTCCGATCCCATACCGCACGAATTGGCAACGGCATGAGTGGCATCTGTCCCGGATATGGGGCGGACACAAGGCGGCTGTGTCTTACTTACATAGGGTAAGGCATACGCATTTTTCTTCTTTTTAATTGATTGTTTTCAACGTACAGAATCTGTACGGGCACGGTTATGGCTGTCCGCTCTCTGATTTCTGGCTCATTACGGCTCATTTATGGACACACGTCATGCTGCACCGCTTGATAGTCTGTAATTCTCGGTGAGATATGGGTGTCGCAAATGTCAGCCTGTAATGGCTCTATGACAGCTCATGGCTGTGCCGGGCTTTCTTCTCTGCCGTTGTTCCACGCGCTTAATCCGTTGAGCATCGCTTCCTTAGGGCGAGTTGTTACCGGATTAAACCGTTGCGGTGCCTTCCGCATTCAACAGCAGGTTCTTCATAGTGATTCCGGATACAGTTTTCCGGTCTTTCCTGTGGTACCTCTTTTCTTTTCGTCGCGCAATATCGGCTTTTGCATCCGTCCGGGAGCATCGTTCCATTTCCGGGCTATAAAGTTGAACGTGTCGCTTTCGGTATGCGAGGCTCTCAATCGCTACATAAAGATACGAAAAATTTTTGAGGATTCCAAATCTGCACAAATTCCCATCAGTGGAAGACCATCTTGTCAGCTATTGCGTATATGATGTAGGTGTGTCAATAACTGCCACAAGCGTTACGCTTGAACATAGGCACCGGCATCGGTGTAAACGTCAGGTATGTACCCGCACACCGATTGTGTTCGCATAGGACGTGTGCATCCGGCTGCGAATTTCAAGCACGCACTGTTGGGGTTGTGCGATAAGTGTTCGACCTATCGGGGTCGATTCAGCCCACTCTTGGGCTGTGGGATATGTATACGGCGGATACGGGCGCAACCGTCACGGCAGAGCAGTCTGACGCTCCGCTATGGTCGCAAAATATGCCACCGCAATTTTCTAAACTCACAACCGGTTCAAAAAGTTCAGCGACGAATCAAATTTTTTCGATTTGTCCGGCGGTTGCTGAAATCTGTCCGGCTTCGGTCTTATTTTCGGGGCAAAGATAATGCGTGTCTTTCACTCCCGCCAAATATTTTCAGCCGGATATACCTCAAGGTTGTACAAGTATCTCAGCATATACAACTGATATAGCGATGTCCTATGAAGATAAAAATGCCAGACAGTGTCTGACATTTCCAAATATCATAAACCGAGATTCCGAATCGACTCTCAAAGATAATACCGCCGCATCGGAAACTCCAAATTATTCCAGGCATAGTCCCCACTATTCCGTCTTGGGTTCCTTCTTTTCCCTATTCGGCATCCTTCACAAACCAAAATATGCTCATAATCCCCCATAACTATGATTTTGGGATTTTCGGCCTACTCTTGACAGATGATATACATTTAATTTTTGAAAAACTTATCTCTTAGTTAGAATGTGTAAGCATCTGCTCCTGCGTATTCTATAGGGAAAACAACTTTAAAATTATTTATGCCAATTATAGATCTGTCACGTATGCAAATTTGAACAGGCGGTTTCAAATCAAGATACGCTTTACCGGCGAGATACGGGTATATTCGATCCTGATATTCCTTGTAACTAAAACAGTCTTTAAACTCTGCTTTAATCGCAGAATATGGGAAATTGCCACCCATTAATTTTTCTGCATGTGTTATAACTTTTTCTACTGTGACTTTAGAACCGGGGAAAGTTTTCGCATAGGAGTCTCTCCAATTGGCAAACATCATAAGGTGCTCTGGCTCTAATAAATTGAGCAGCATATTCTTTGGTATGTCAACCTCAGATTTCGCAATTATATAATCTTTACCCTTGACCTTATAAGAGACGAATCCCCAATAATGAGCAGCGTCAATAAATGTGTCCCAAAAGTAATAGCCTTTTCCCAACCAACGATCTCTAACGTTGCCAAGAAAAGGTCCATTCGCTTCAACGTAATCTACGTTATCGCGATCTTCCAATGTTTGATAAAGAACGCTCAAAATTCTCTAACGTAATGTGGTATTAGCCTTGAGTGTTGACTGAAGTCCCGTCAGATTTAGCGTTGGAATCAATATGGGTGTAACCATATTTGCCTGCAAGGTGACAGAACTAACAAATGCTCTTACATAAGGGAAAACTATAGCAAGACTGTTGGGGTAAAAATATTCTGGTATAGCTTCCAAATCCAAAGTCTCCTTGAACTCAAAGGTAGCTGTACAACCAATCCGAACTATTGTTTTATTATCTTCGCCTTGTGTTGCAGTGAATACAAAGCGAAGAATAAACGTCTTATTGTTCTTATCATAAACACCTGAAGGCGAAAATGACAAGTCGATGGGAGATGCGTCTGAAAAATCTCCCATATTTATCTCTACATTAGTGAATGTATACGATCTAAACGCAAATGCAGCAGATGTTGACATGAGACTTCTTGGATAAAGAAAAATCCAGATCGTAATCTGGATTCATCTGGTAGTTTATTAATTCTTGATGGTTTGAGTGCCCAGAACTCTGAATTGTTATAGCATAGACATACTGATAAGCATCAACTGATGAGAGGCACTCCTTCTCCAGTTGGCTAAGGTCTGCCGCCTTTTGGTCAGGCGTTGCAGTAATCCTGTAATGCTCTAATGCTGCAATCATTGCTTGCAATATACGATCTTCGCCTGAAACGGAAGGTATAC
>OGXX01002342.1_pt1 | contig 17346 bp, 12 predicted proteins | sample 1576301 | NCBI WGS metagenome assembly OGXX01 (sample SAMEA3541469, study PRJEB24748) | human gut metagenome | biome: human gut; feature: human-associated habitat; material: faeces | place: China | collected 2012
ATTAATTAAATTCCTTTCACAATATTCTTATTATATTTATTTAAAAAAATTTATTATTGCTCCTACTATATTAGCATTAAAAAAAACTATAAGTATTGGATATATTAATTTTACATTTTTTAATTTTATATATCTTTCCTTTCCACACATACATAATAATAATAATATAACAACTGGCATAAAATATCTTCCCTGTATTCCTTTTACTATATCTGTTCCAACTCCAGAATGTCCTACATATAATGCTGTTAATGTTAATACAAATATTATTAAAAATGTACCTATAAAAACCAATTTATCTCCTATTTTTAATTCTTTATCATTCTTTTCCAAAAATGGTGAAAACAATAACATTATAAAATATATATCTAACCAAATTCTTTTCACTCCTATATCCATCCATCCTAAACTAAATCCCATAAACCATAGATAATAATTTTCAATATTTACATCAATAGTATTACATAATACTTTAATATAAGAAATTGGATGTGTTAGTATAAATTTTATTTGTTCAACTGAATTTATATTATTTTGTATTGCATATATATCTTCTGTTGCCTCTCCCTTTGGCTCTAATAATATCCATAAAACTCCAACTACCAATCCAGCTACAATTGTAGTTATTATAAATTTTATTTTTTCGTTCTTTGTCATTTCTTTCACTTTAATTAAAATTATAGATATCAACACAATAGGGAAATATACTATCTTTTGAACTGATACAAGTGCAGCCAAAGCAATATATAAAATCTTATTTTTTTTATTTATTTTTTCTTTATAGTATAAATTTAGTGTATATGCTATAAACAACAATATAGTTGAATTTGTAATACTATCCGCAGACAATGATATTGCTTGATGTACAGACATTGGTATTAGCAAATATGTCATTAATAATATTTTTCCAAATGGCATTATTTTTATAGCATAATATCCACATATTAAAAATATAATAAAATTCACTATTCTCGCTAAATATAGTACAATAATTCCATTTATATTAAATATTCTTCCAATTAAAAACATAATAGTATTAGGAAAATATAATGTTGGAAAATATGAATACGCAGGATTGTCAACCTCTACTTTATTCTCATAGTTTGTATCTTTTTTTACTTCTTCATTTAACTTATTATATTTATTTAATGTTTTATGATTATTTTCTACAAAAAAGCTAGGAATATTAGATTTTATTAAGTTTTTTTCGTTTGTCTTTGTAAATATAATTCCTTCCGAAATTTCATAACTTCTGTAAATATGTGCATTTTCATCTGGTGCATATGTAGGAATTAGAAATATTAGATATGCCATTCCTATTGGTATTGCTATCGCTAGAAATATTTTTTCTATTTTATATTTATCTTTTAAAATTGCATATATAATTATTCCTAGTGCCAACCCGCCTGTAATTCCACATATAATTAGATAAACTTTTGAATAATATCCTTCATATGCTTTAGTAATAATAAATTTGTAAAAGCTTGTCATAAAAATTCCTATAATAAGAAATTCTATTATAAAAACAAATTTCACGAAAATTTCTTTTATTTTTAGTAACCACTCTTTAATTACTAGCAATTCTTTTTTATCGTTCATTATTATCTCCTATTTTTTTATCTTATATTTTTCTAAAACATTTCTAGTAGCTTGAATATAAGCATATCCATAATTTCTATCAGGTTCTAAACAAGCCCCTTCTGCCCATTCATTCCAAGCATTTACAAATATCATTTTATCATCAAGTTTATCATTTTCTAATGTTTCTTTTACTAAATCTTCTAACCATGTTTCATATAGTTTTGGTGTTGACCCCCAGAATATATCTGGTGTAAATTGTCTTCTTGGTGAATTATCCCAAGCTGGAAAAATTCCTCTATATAATTTATGGTCAAATGGTCTTAAATAAGTCTTTTCGTCTACCATTCTTTTATAATCATATACAACTCCTTTAAAGTTTTTATTAAAGAATTTTAATTGATTATTCATAACTTTTATTTCCATTCCAAAAGGTGGAAATTCAACAAATCCATCAAATATATTTTTATATTCATCTGTTATATCAAATGTTTTTACTCCCATTATATATGCTTCACCAATACCAACTTCTCTTAGGTAATTTCTCCAATTTTCAATCATTATTTGAATATTTGGTATTAATGTTGGCTTATATATTATGATTAATGGCTTTCCATCAATTTTTATATATCTTTCATCTCTAATATATTTTTCCATATCTTTTATACAATATATTAGTTTTTCTTCATCATAATTTTGGGCCATTAATATTTCTTTGTCTCCACCATCCCATCTCTTAGACCAATTTTCATTAGCCCAATTTATACAAAAGTTAATATCTAAGTCTTTATTTTCTAAAATGATGTCTAGTGGTTTTTCCATCAATCTGTGTCTATCAAACCAATAATAATATATTGACCATCCATATATTCCATATTGTTTTGCAAGTTCTATTTGTTTTTTTATATTTTCTTTTTGTGATAAATCATAAAACCCTATATCATGAGGTAATTTAGGTTGCATTTGTCCTACAAAATGTGGAAATGCTTTTGTTACATTATTCCATTCTGTAAATCCTTTTCCCCACCACTCATCATTTTCTTTAAATGAATGATATTGTGGCAAATAGTGTGTAATTATTTTTACATCATTTTCTGTTTTTTCATAAGGCTTTTCATTGTAAGGAACAAATGTTGATTTTCTCTCAGGCTTTTCAAAGTTATCATACATTTGGTCTGCTAATTTTTTATAATCTTCTATATTAACATCATAATTATATTGTAACCCTCCATTTGCTTCCATTTGCTTTTTGTTTCTATAATTATGTATTGGTGCATATGCTTTTGGAAAATATGTTTGTAATATCTTTTTTGCTAATTGCTTCATTCCTATTTTCTCCTTAAATAGCTTTACATTTATAACATAGAATGTTCTATATATATGTGCAAATAATGGATAGTTGTACATTAACGAAAATTGTTTTATATATTTGTCATCCTCATATTTATACAAGTTCTTAAATGGCTTCTTACTTTTTAACACAATAAATTTTACATTCATTATTGATTTTAAATATTTTATTCCATCATCTACAATAGGCTCTAATTCTGGATTTAAAACATTCATTCTCTTCTTTAATACTTCTAATATTTGAATATGATTTGTTATTAAATGTCTTCTTAATCCTCTTGTAAATTTAAAAATTGTTTTAGTTGTTACATATCCAATTTGATTATTGCCATGTTGTCTATATTTTATTAATGGTGCTTCTATATAACCAATTTCTCCATATGATCCTGCAACTAAGCCAATCCACCAATCATGTACTATTGGATATCCTGGTAATGGTAATAGTTTTTCTATTAGTTTACTATTAACAATTGTTGTACATCCTGTTATACAATTGGTCATTAAACAGCTTCTATAATCTCTACTTTTCTTTATTTTTTCTTTTATATTATAATCAGGCCAATATTCCCACATGGATGGATGTATTGTATTTAAATTTTTATCTACAACTTCTAAGTCTGAACAAACTAAATTCAAATTTTCTGTTGTTATCTTTTTATATGATTCTTCAACTTTATTAGGTAGCCAAAAATCATCTTGATCAGATAGCATAAAATAATCTGCTGTAACAAAACTTAATAATTTTTCAAAATTTTTGTTATATCCTAAGTTTTTTTCATTTTTAATTATTTTTATCCTGCTATCCTTCTGAGCATATTCTTCCAATATTTCCCACGTATTATCTTTTGAGCAATCATCACAAATAATTAAATTAAAGTCTTTAAATGTTTGATTCAAAATACTATCAATTTGTGGTTTTAAATACTTCTCTCCATTATAAGTCGCCATCAATATGTCTACTTTCATTACTTGCTACATCCTTTCTTTTAATTAAACATTTACTTTAAATAGTTTATTTTTTTCAAATTTCAAATTCACATTATAATTTGGATCTGGAATACTTAATTCTTTCTCCCATTTTTTAAAAAATTCATTTTTCCCAGTTTTATTTGTAATCTCCAAAGCTTCTAACTCGATATGTGGATTTATTACATTTAATTTATTGTAATTTTTACATAACGAAAAAGCTAAATCTGCAATTGCATCACTATAGTCCATTTTTTCGTTCAAATACCCAATTTTTTCTAAATCATTTTTATTTACCATTATACATTCTGACTTTATTATTGAATAATTTTGTACTATCGCACCTCTAGTAATATATCCAAAACTTCCAGCAACATCTGTATAATCTAAATATCCTATTTGGTCTTTATCTTTACCATATACTGTTCCATTATATTGTGAACTTGTATATTTATATATAATTCTTGGTGAAATGACTCCAACATCACCTCTTTGCACAAACCCTAATAATTGTTCTATAAAGTCTTTTGTCTTTATATCTTGTATATCTTTTACAAACATTATTTGGTCGCTATCTGTTTTTTCTATTAACTGATTTAACGTTTTTATAATATCTTTTTTTTCTATTTCTATACTAGATTTTATTTTTTGAATATTTGATAATTCATTATATCCCTGTTTTTCAGCAATTTTTTTAGTTACTATTATATTTATTTCAAAATTTGAGTACGTAATTTGTTCTATATCCTGTCTTAATTTATTTAAGTCAATTCTTTCATCTTGTAAATATAGCAACATATCTACTTTAGAGTCTTCTTTTCTTTCATATACCGCTCTATTTCTTACAATAGCAACTCCAAATTCCATTTTTCCTTGAGTCAAACCTTTTCTTTTTAAATGTTCTTGCACTGCATTTTTTCCAGCTTCAAAACAATATGGTTTTGCTTCTGCACTTCCTGCTGTTGAAGTTGGGCATGCTCTCCAATGATATAATATTTTAGGTATGTGAACTACCTTCTTTGCATTTTCTACTGCTCTTAAAATTAAATCATAATCTTGACTTCCATCAAATCTCTCATTAAATCCTCCTAGCTTATCCATTAATTCTTTTTTGAATATACTAAAATGACAAATGTAATTATAACTTGTAAACGTATCAAAAGAATAATCTGGTTTAAAATTAGGTTCATATCTAGTTTTTTTGTTTATATCTACAAATTTATCTTCATCTGTAAAAAGATATTCTACTTCTGGATTTTCATTTATAGCTTTTACTATTTCATATAAGGAATTAAATGGTATTAAATCATCATGATCCAATAAAGCTACATAATCTCCTGTTACCATTTTTAAAGCTTCATCTGTATTTCCTGATATTCCCTTATTTTCTTTTAAAATTTTGTATTTTATTCTGCTATCTTTATTAGCTATAGGTTCTACAAAACTTAATGGTTCTGTACTACCATCTGCAAAACATAATTCCCAATTAGAATATGTCTGTTTTTGCACATATTTTATTAATTCTAAAAGATATTTCTTTGGTGTATTATATAATGGTACTACTATACTTATTTTAGGTTCATCCTTAAATTTATATTTTGCCTGTTCTTTTAATTCTCTTTCAGAAGGAGTGTTTTCCTTTATCCATTTATAATATTCACTTTTTTCTTCATTGTAAAAGTGTTTTTTTACTTTCGTAAGAAATCCACTTATTCCATCTTGTCTTAATGAATTAGTTACTTTTTTTACTATATTCATAAAATCCCACATTCCTTTTCTACTTTTTTATAATTTTTTTTATATTTGATATTCCTTTAACAATTTTCCAACTTCGAGAATTATAAATTCCATCTAACTTATTCTTTAATTCTTTATTTTCGTTTGTTAAATAATAAATTTGACCATTTAGAATCTCATTTTGTTTTACTTCTGTTTCTAAGTTTTTCTTAAGTTCTGCATTTTGATTTGAAACACTTTCATTTTGATTTGATAATTCTATATTTTTACTTGTCAACTTTACATTTTCATCTTCTAAAATATAGTTATCATAAATAGGATTTTTGTGTTTTCTTTGATAAAAACTAAAAATTTTCTCATCCAATATTTCCGTTCCTATTTTTCTATCTAATTCTTCAAATAAAGGAATATATTCTTTTATTTTCATCTTATCAAATAACTGATATTTTTCTATTTTATCTCTTAATATTTCTATATTAACAATACTCCTGTATACTAAAAATTCTACAGGTACATTTTTTTCAACCCATTCTTGATCAAAAAATACATATTCTCCATCTATAATAAAACAGTTTTTCAAAATCATATCCCAATATCCATCTTTTAGATATCTAAACTTATTTAAGATATTTCTATCAACATTCGGTATATATTTTTCAAATATTGTTTTTTCGTTTTCATCATATTCTGTACTTAATATTGATATTTTTTCTTTATATTTATTTAGTATTTTTATTATTTCTTCTGGTTTTTCTATATTATCACAGACTAACTGAGATACTAATTTTAAATTAACGAATTTGCTAACTACTTTATCTTCATGAACCATATCCAGAATATCGATATTTTCATTATTCAAGTTTTGAATATTATTCATCATTTGTTCTAAATGTTTTTTAGATTTTGAGTTTATACTTGTTTTCTCAACTATGTTTTCTCTTATTTTTGTCATTAATTGATATTCTTCTTTTCTGTAATTATTAAATGATACATATCTTGTATCATCTTTAAATTCAATTTGTGAAGCTACAATAAAGTAAGAATTTGCAAAAAAAGGAAACATTTTTTTATCTTCTTTTATTATTGCATCATATGCATCTACTTCACTATAGAATATAAAACTACTATCCATATAATACGGAAAATATCCATTAATTTTAGAACTACTTGGTAAATATTCATCTGTAAATATTAAACTTGGTAGTTTATAATCTGGTAAAGGATAAAAGAACTTATAATAACTCATTCCTGTTTCTTTTAAAATATTTATAATTTGTTTCTTTCCTAATTTATACTGTTTATTGCTACTTTTATATCCAGTTATTGAATCAAATGTAATACCTGTACATTCATCTTTTTCACCGATATATGATTTTAAAGCAAATTTATTATCAGTTGCTATTAAAAGTTTTCCATTGGGTTTTAACATTTTTTTGCAATATAATATTAAATCTAAACCAGGATTTTCTGTATCAAAGATTTGTTGTGCATATTCTAAAATACCAAATAAAGTTATATAGTCAAACTTTTCTTCCAATTTAATTTTTGAAATTTCAGTAACTATTATATCTAAATTTTCTTTATCTGAATATCTTTGTAGTATTGCTTTTGCTTTTGTTTCATTAGGTTCGACAGAAATTACTTTAGCACATTTTTCACATAGTGCCCCAGTAATTTCTCCAAGATGTGCCCCTATTTCTAGAACTGTAGAATTAGGTTCAAAGTTATATGCATATACTAAGTTTTTTCTAATATTTGATAAACCTAGCATAATAGAATCATTTAAATTTTCTTTTATTATATCTTCAAAATCATCTTTTTCATTTGAATTTATATATTCAATTATCTTTTTTTCATCTTCTTTTAAAGATTCTAGATTTATCTCCATTTCTCTCAATCCTCTTACTTATTTTTCTCGATTTTTATATCTGTATCTAAGCTTAAGATGCCTACATGTTCTTTAGAAGAAATTATTTCAACTAATAAAGCATCATATTTTCTACTTAGTACTTCTAACTCACCATTTGGCTTAAAGTGGGTACAACTAAATGATAAAGTATATTTATTAGGTGCAACTCTTAATCTTGTTTTAAACGAAACTTCTACCATATCACCCTTCTTAAATTTCCCCGTTGCTATTTTTTCAATTAATGTATTAGTTCCACAAACTTCTAGTCCATTAAAATCTTTTAATGTCATTGTAAAAATCGGTTCATTTACATCTGCATTAAATTTTATTTTTGATTTTAATATTACATCTTTGGCATTATCTATTGATTGTAAATACTTACCATTTTCATCAAATATACCATAGTCAATTACATCTGCTTGTCCATTTCCATATTCAATTATATTGTTGTTTTGATTAAAATGAGATTTCCATGTATTTTTTGCTTTCTCTTTTTTGAAATCTCCTTCTATACTTATTTTCTTTTTTTCTTCTTTCTCTGGTTGTAGAGACTCATCTAATCCAACAATAATTTTTTTGTATCTTTCAACTCCTTCTTTAACTCCTCCATCAAAGATTTTCTTTCCAGAATTGATTATTATTGTTCTTGTACAGTTCTTCAAAACATCTGTAATACTATGCGTAACAAAAAGTATTGTCTTTCCTGCTTTTTTGAATTGGTCAAATTTTTTGAAGCATTTTAATTGGAATGCCATATCTCCAACTGATAAAACTTCATCAACTATTAATATTTCTGGATCTACATTTATAGCACATGAAAAAGCAAGTCTTGCAAACATACCAGAAGAATATGTTTTTACTGGTTGATATAAATGTTCTCCAATGTCTGCAAAATCTATTATTTCTTGTTTTCTTTCTTCTATTTGTTCATTTGTTAATCCCATAACCTGCCCATGTTGATATATATTTTCTATTCCTGTTAATTCCATATTAAAAGCTGTTCCTAACTCTAATAATGAACTTATTTTTCCTTTTGTTATAATTTCTCCACTTGTTGGCGTTACAACTCCTGTTACCATTTTTAATAATGTTGATTTTCCTGCACCATTTTTTCCTAATATTCCTAAAATCTCTCCTTTTTTTACTTCAAGGTTTAAATTGTCCATAGCTCTAAATGTTCCATGTCTTTGTGCTCCCGGAAAAACAGCCTCTATTAGTCTATCTTTTTTTGTAGGATACATTTTATATTCTTTTGTTAAATTTTTTATTTCAATTGCAATTTCTTTTTCTTCTTTTTTCAATCTTTTTTCACCCTTTCGTGCAATAATAATTTCTCATTTTATTGTTATTGTAATATCTCCATCTTTTTCAATAATGTTCTGTTTTACTCCTAAGTCTTCTATCCATTTTCTCGTTTCAAATGTTTTCCATGGTCCTGTATTTTCTCCTTCTCCATTATCATTGTTCCAAATCCATTCTGGAGTAGGCCATAAACATATTTTTGGTTGAATTTCTTTGTATAAATCTTCATTAGCTCCATTTTGTCCATGATGAGCAACTTGTACTATATCTGATTTTAATTTTTCCTTCTGTGTACTAATTAGCTTCTCCCCACTTTCGACTCCTGTATCTCCTAAAAATAATATTGATGTTTTTGGAAGTAACATTTTTATTACCATACTAGAATTATTAAATGCATCATTTGTTATCTCAGGATTTTTTACACCTAGTATTTCACATTTAATAAAATCTATATTAATAATTTCATTTATTGACACTTCTTCTATTTTATCTTTTATTCTTTCATTTTGAAGTGCATTTTCAAATTCCTCAGCCTCAATTGCTCTTTCAACTGCATATTGTTTATACCATTCTATCTCATTCATAGTGTAATAAACTTTTCCAACTGAAATATTTGTATCTCTTATTAGCTTTATAAAAGCTCCTGCATGATCGCTATGTGGATGAGTAATAAACCATACATCTACTTTATTGCCTAATTCTCTAATATTTTTTTCTAAATTAGGTTCATCTTCACTGGTTCCTCCATCTATCACAATTACTTTTCCTTTTGAGTCTTTTATAATATATCCCATCATCTGTCTATGGCTATTAGCCTGTAACTGTGTTAATTGAATTTCTTTCTTTGAATTTATTAATATTAATAATATTGTTATTATTACAACCAAACTCAAAATCACTTTTTTATAGTATTTATTTTTTTTTGTTTTCTCCATTTTAATTTATCCTTTATCTTTTTTTCAATAATTTTAAGATAACATATCTTATATTGAAAAGTCCTCTTCCTATAAATGGCAAATTCATTATAATAAAGTTTAACACACAATAATTAAATGTTTCATTCTTATATAGTTCATAGAATATATGCCAATTTTTAAAATTAAAGTTTTTCTTTTTTTGCAACATCTTAAAATACTCTAGTGCTTTTAAATTTAATTCTTGCAATTCTTTTGGAAACTTTTCATTATTTGCTACATATGTTCCAAATACTCCTAACTTCACATTAATAAATAATTCTCTTACCTGATCTAACTTTTTAAATTTATGTGATATTTTATCTGTTCCAATTTGATTATTTCCATGTTGTCTATATTTTATATACTTTTCTGGCATATAAGCTAATCGTCCTTTTAATGAAATCATTAACGCCATCCAATAGTCATGTGGCACATATTTTGAATCATTAGGTATTGGCAATATATCTTTTATAAATTCTTTTTTAGAAAGTATTGTACATCCTGTAACACAATTATAAAGATAATTTACTTTATAACTATCAATGTATTTATTTATTTTTCTATTTAGTAACATAAAATCACCAAATGATGGATATATTGTATTTAGTTTTTCATCTACAACTTCTAAATCTCCAAAAACTAAGTCTGCATTTTTTTCTTTAAGTGTTTTCATTGACTTTTCTATTTTTTCCGGTAACCATACATCATCTTGATCTGATAACATATAATAATTGCTTTCTACTTTTGTTAATAAAAATTCAAAATTTTTTATATATCCTAAATTTTTATCTTGTAAATATATTTTTATTCTATTATCTATCTTTTTATATTCCTCTAATATTTTTCTTGTACTATCATTAGAATTGTCATCTGATATTATTAAATTTATATTTTGGTATGTTTGATTTAGTATGCTGTCTATTTGTTCTTTTAAGTACTTTTCTCCATTATATGTTGCCAAAAGAACATCTACTTTCTCCTCCATTTATTCCTCCATTATAATACATCTGCAAAATCTTTTTTGTTTTTATTAAATACATGATTTCCCCATAAGAATATTAGGATTGTAATGGTCCAAAATATTATTGTATAAATCCAATGTCCATCACTAATAATAGTTCCTCCCATAAACACTTCTCTTATTGCTGTAACTAAGTAAGTAAACGGTAAACATTTCATAGCCATTAATATTGTATGATGTTCAGCTATCATTCCTAATCCCCAAACTACAGGTGTTAACCACATACATATTTGCATTACTATAGATAATAAATTTGAAAAATCCGGTACTAAAGTTGTAACTGCTGATGTAAATCTTGTTAATGCTATTATAAATGCATATGCCGCTATCAAAACATATATCAATTCTAATACATTAGGTATATATCCAAATATTATGCACACTACTGCTGCTATTAGAAATAAAAATATTGATACTACACTATTTCCAACTATTGATATCATTGGTATTGCATCTACAGGGAACACTACCTTTTTTACTAAATATGCATATGAACGTATTGCTCCACTCGCTCCCATTATTCCATCATTCAAGCACATCCACATTGCCATCCCTGGTAAAAACCATACTACATATGGCGAATTTCCTTCTCCTGATGTTTTAAATATAAATTGAAATACTAATACATACATCATCATAAATATAAATGGTTGTAAAAATCCCCATATACTCCCTAAACTTGTGCTTGCAAATCTATTCTTAAAATCATTTTTTCCTAATCTTATTATTAATTTCCTATTTTTTATTACTTGTTTTATAAATTCCATATTTCCTCCACCGTCTCATATTATTTTCCATTTTATTTCATTTTCTTTTGTTATTCTACTATAAGAGCTATTTAAAGTCAATAATTAGACTCTAAATAGCTCAATTTTTTCATCATATTTATCTTAAAAATTTCAAATATCCTAAAACAGGAAAATGAAACAAAACAATTTCTCTAATCATCTTTTTGCCCTGATTTTTCCCAGCCAAAATCTTAAAAAAACCACCTAGTTTAAGATTAACTTTTTTACTTTCTAAAATACAATTATAATATTTTTCTGCCTCTTCTATAAACTCTTTATCACTTTTAATATGTACATACTCTTTACACATTTCAATTCCGCCAAGATATGCCCTATCAATAGCATCTTTTCTATATTCCAGAAAAGATTTATAATCATTTCCATTCTCTTGTTTCCATCTATTTAAATTTTGACTTAAACTTCTCCCTCCAAAAACATTAGTACTATGTAATCTATAATCAAAAAGAGGCTCTTCAATATAGCTTATTCCCTTTCCTTCATTTGCAATAAATGCTGCAAGCCAATCATGAGCAATAAAATTCTTTTTGAATGGAATCATTTTATCTTTAACTGATTTTGTAATAATTTGTGAACAACCTATTCCAACACATCTCGAAATGGCCAATTTGCTTTTTCCATCAACTAAAGGTACATTTTTGTATTTAAAATAATCATCATGTAAAACAATTCCATCTTCGTCAACTTGTCGACAGTTGCAATAAACCATGTCAACATCTTTTTCTTTAAGCTTTCTCAAACTTTTTTCGACTTTATCTTTATTCCATATATCATCATGATCAGAAAACATTATATAATTTGCTTTTGATTGTTTTAACAAAAATTCGAAATTTTTATTGTACCCTAAATTTTTTGGCTGAATATATAGCTCTATCCTTTCATCTTGTTCTTTATATTTTTTTAATATTTCCGCAACATTAGTATTGGTAGAATTATCATCACTTATATATATTCTTATATTTTTATATGTCTGCTTTAATATACTTTCTATCTGCTTTTTCAAATATTTTTCATTAGTATTGTATGTTGTAACTAAAATATCAACTAATTCTTCCATATTCTATCCCTTTTCTAATTTTTCATTAAAGTATAACTTTGTAATTAATTTCAATTCATTAAGTGATTCATCTTTTAAGTTGAATGAAAATAACTTTTTAGGTGGTGCCATAACAATGTATTTAATAGCATTTTGCGTACTTTCACTCATTTGCAAACAACTTTTATCTTGTTTGCCACATGTACTACATTTGAATCCATTATCTCTTAAACTAAAATAAGATATTTTTTCTTTTTGTTTACAATTTGCACATTCTGTAATCCTTGGTGTAAAACCTAAAAAACATAACAATTTTAATTTGAATATACTTAATATTAATTCTGGTTTTTTGTCTGTTTCTGATAATGTATATAATGTGTTTAAAAATAATTGTAAAATTTTATAGCAGTTTTCATTCTCTTCTGTTACATCTCTAATTATTTTTGTAATTTCTACTGCATAATTCAGCTTGTCCAAATCTGTTCGTAGTTTGTAAAATACTTCAATGGTCTCACAAGAATTTATATTATATGTATTTGCACCTCTATACATTAGATATTCTCCAAAGCATAAAAACTGTGTTCCGGCAAGCAAGGCGCTTCTTTGTCTTCTAGCGCCTTTTGCCACACATGATATTTTTCCTAATCCTGGTGTTAACATTGTTAACATTTTGTCATAATCGCCTAAATTATTTTCAGAAATTATTATGCCACTCATCTTTATTGTTCCCATTTTGTTCCTCCATTGGTTGTTTAAATTGGTTATCTAGTTGTTCTTCTAAATTTTGTATTTGTTTCAATTCTAAAAAAGTATCTAAATTTCCTGTATTTTTAAATGTATTCCATGCAATTTTTTTAATCATAAGCTCACTTCCTCTAACTCTATCTTTCGCAATTTGTATACAAATTATGCATATGTTTCTATTGTAGTTTGAATTTTTTTACTATTGAAGTGTCGTCTTGCCAATCTTCTTTAACTTTTACCCATGTTTTTAAATTTACTTTTGTTTCGAAATTATTTTCCATATCAATTCTTGCAGCTTGCCCAATTCTTTTTAACATACTTCCATTTTTTCCTATTATAATTCCTTTATGTGAATTCCTTAAACAATATATTGTAGCTTCGATGTCATATATTGGCTCACCTTTTTGATTTTTTCTAAATTTCATTTTTTCAACTTCAACATATATTCCATGTGGTACCTCATCTTGCAAAAACATTAATGCTTTTTCTCTTATTGTTTCTTCTGCAAGTTGTCTTAATGTTTGATCTGTATACTCCTCAGTATCATAATATGCTGGCCCTGGTTTTAGGTTCTTTTCTATTTCATCTAAAATAATGTCTCTATATTTTGATTGCAAAGAGGAAATTGGAATTACAGCTTCAAAATGATATTCTTTTTGATACATATCTATTAACTTCAATAGTTTTTCTCTTTTTACTAAATCAATTTTGTTTATTATTAATATGGCTTTTTTATTTGATTCTTTTATTTTTTCAAGAATTCTCATATCTCCTCTGCCTATTTCTTCACTTGTTGCTTCAATTACAAATAATATTAGATCAATTTCACTTATTACACCAAATGACGTCTCTATCATTGTTTCATTTAGTTTTGTTTTAGGCTTGTGTATTCCTGGTGTATCTATAAATATTATTTGTGAATTTTCTCTATTTGCAATTCCTCTAATTGCTGTTCTTGTAGTTTGAACTTTATTTGCTGTTGCTGCAACTTTTTCTCCGACTAATAAGTTTACTAATGTTGATTTTCCAACATTAGTTCTTCCTAACATTGCAACAAATCCTGATTTGAATTCCTTTTCCATTTCGCATTCCTTTCCTAAATCCCAAGTGTATCATCTTTTACTGTATATTCTAAGACATTGATTGTTTTAATAATTAATTTTGAAGCAATGTCATCTTCATCTTCTAATCTTCCAACTCTTATTACTTTTTTGCTTTCAAGAGTTATATCTGTATCTAAAATATTTACTAACATTCTTGTATCTTTATCCATACCTACTGGCAGTGTTTTATTTTGATTATCATAATACACACAATTTGTAAATGCTATTGCTTTTACTCCTTTTTCAAAATTCATTTTATATAAATTTACTTTGCCACTTTCAGTTTCTGTTAATGCATTTTCAATCTCTTTTTCTGGATTTAAATTAAATACATTGAATTCATTTGTATCAATATTTTCTTCTTCTTCTACCCACTTATAACCTGCAATATCTTGTTGCAAAGCATTCTTTTCTAATGCCTCATCTATTATATTTATAGCATTTTCCAGTGCAGCTCTATATTCAGCAGTTTTCATTGATTTTGCTACTCTTAGTATAGCATATTTATTTTTAGGGTGTTCTCTATGTGATTTGTTAGAAAGTTTAGTTATTTTTCTTGTATCTTCTGATAACCCACCAAATATATCAATAACATCTTCTTCTGTTATATCTTTTTCTTCTTGTAAATCTTTTTTGATTTTTTTCATATATTGTTCTAATTCTTTAGCTGTTGGTGATTCTGTTTTTAATTTATTTATTACTTCTAATTGATTTGTTGTAGTTAAATAAACATCGTCTAATTCTTCTTTTGATAAAATTTTTCTTTGAATTTCATCCATTGTTTCCCCAAACTCTTCAAAGTCTTCTTCATAATCAAATACTTTTGAATGTGGTTTTATACTTTCTTGCTCTTTTTCTCCTTCTTCTAATGCTTGTACTTCATCTTTATTACTGTATTTCCAAAATTCAAATATACTTTTTTTATGACTATCTATTTCTTCTATAAATGCTGTTGCGTTTTCGATTTTCTTGGTCAAATTTAAATTTTTTAATTTTAAGGCATTTATATCCATTTTCGTGTTTTTTAAGTTATTTTCTTTTTCTAATGTCTCTTTACCTTTTTGAATTAGTTCTTCTAATGTATATTGAACTTTTAAGTTTTCTTCAATCTTTTCTTTTACGATTTTTATTTCATCCACTTTTGTTTTTTCAACTTTTTCTTTTACTTTATTTTTCTTTCCACTATATTTAAAGAAATATTTTACTTTTCCAAAGAAAGTTTTCTTGCATTCTAAAAATGTTGAAATTTGCTTTTCTTTACTTAAATATTCAATATCTAGTTCTTGTGATTGCTTTTTTAATTTTGATAATTTTTCTTGTAATGAATTGTTCTTTTCAACAACCTTTTTTTCCATATCTAATAATCTTCTATATTCATCATTTACCCAATTACTTAACTCATCATATTTCATCAATTGGTCATTATAGTAAAATTCTAAGCTTCCTTGTTTGTCTATCCTTGTCTGGAATTCATAATAATTTGGTAATTCTGATTGTACTATAAATAGTGCCTTTACTAGTTTAAAAAACTTTGTTGCTTCTATTTTATTAGAAAGTTTTACTTTATAATCTGATTTTATTTTTCCATATACTTCTGTTTCTCCAACAATTTGCAAACTTGCTTTTTCTGTTTTATCATATACTTCATAAATTGATGCCCAGTCTTTTGTAAATAGCCATAAATAATTTTCTAGACTTTGGATTTCTGTTTTATTTAATAATTCTCTTGTATATTCTGCATTACTAATTGGTACAAATATTTTTCCTGCTTTCTTTTTTTCTATTTGCTTTTTTAATACATAGAAAAATGTTGAATAATCTTTATCTTCTGTAGGAACTATCATAAAATATTGATCTGTAGCTTCTGCATAATATATTTGCCATAAATAATTTCCTGAATATCTTACTTTAAATGGTATCTTTTTGTTTATAGCTTGTTGCTCTTTTTCTATTTTTTCAATTTCTTCTATTTTTACTTCTTCTAACATTTTTATAAATGTTTCATAATCATGTTGTTTTCTCTCGTTATTTTCGTCTGGCTCTAAGTAATCTGCTAATGGACTTGCTTTTGAATATTTTTCTTTTATATCATCTAATCTATTTGTTGGTGATAATAATATTTGTATTTCTTTGGGTGAAACAAATCTATATTGCCTATATTTTTTTTCATCAAACCCTGAATTTGGTCTGAATTTTAAATCTTCTACTAATTTTAGTGTTTTTGGTATTTCGTCCAAGTTTAAGCCTATATACTCTAACTTTTCTTTCATCTCTTGAGTCTTATTTTTCTTTTCCAAAGTAGCTTCTCCTCTCAATCCTTTTTTCATATATATTTTACTATGCAATATTAAAAATATCAAGATTTTTATTGCTATTTTTATTTTTTACCACATTTTTTAAAATATCCCTTGACAAATTTAAAATTAGCTATTATAATTAAAAAAGTTCATCGTTTTAACGATATGGCGAAGTAGCTCAGTTGGCTAGAGCATCCGGTTCATACCCGGCAGGTCGTAGGTTCGAATCCCACCTTCGCTACCAGAAAAAAGTCCGTTTGCGGACTTTTTTTATTGTGATTTTTTAATAATATATGCGACCAAAAAGAAGATAGAAAAATTGTTTTCTATCTTCTTTTTGGGATCAATCAAGAGACTTTATCAGTTTGATTAAATCCTCTCTTTGTTTTTTGGACAACCCTTTAAGTACTCCAATTAGGAGTAACCCTGCATCTGCATACTTCGCTCTTTCTACTGCTTCTGCATTTCCAAGTAATCTGTCAGCACTTATTCCAAGTACTTCTATCATTTTGCATAAAGTGAGAGCTGTTGGCACTGCAGT
>OGXX01002345.1_pt1 | contig 17339 bp, 17 predicted proteins | sample 1576301 | NCBI WGS metagenome assembly OGXX01 (sample SAMEA3541469, study PRJEB24748) | human gut metagenome | biome: human gut; feature: human-associated habitat; material: faeces | place: China | collected 2012
GCGCACTCGCTGTGCGCCGAAGGCGCACAACTCGCACGTTTGCGAGCCGAGAAGTATTTTTGCCGATGCGCATGTCATCGGCAAAAATGTTTTAAACTTCCTTTGCGCCTGCGGGCGCAAACTCTGCGAGGCTTTTTCGACAGGCTGAGCGCCGGAAGGATGTCACTTCCGGCGCTGTACGGTTTTATGGTATTGCTGTTTTTACTCGATCCCGGCAATCAGACCGGCGAGCGTGTCGGCGCTCACGCCGATGGTGGAGAAGAAGGCGTAGGAATAATCGCCTTTCGTCCAGACGGCGGAGAATACGTTCTCACCGTCGCCCTTTTCCGTCACGGTGATATCGCCGACCGTCACGGTCTCGGTTTTGGCATAATCGGTGGAATCGCCGCTGATATCCGCCGAGCCGGTGCCTTTGCGCAGGGAAGCGCGGTCATCGCTCTCTCCGCCGTAGCAGACTTCCAGAATTTTGGCACCGTCACTGTCCAGAACGCGGAAGGAACTCGGCGCGAGTCCGGCGACGGTCTCCGGCGCGGTCATGCCGTAGCCGATGGCGGCCTCGGCGTCGGTCATCGTGTCAAAGTCCTGCCACGGGTTCGGAATCTCCCCATCCGCAGGGAGCGTCGCCACCGGGCCGCACGCGGCAAGCGCGAGCACAAGGGCGAGAGCAAGTACGAGAGAAAGAATCTTTTTCATGGTATCGGATAAACTCCTTTTTGTTTTTTGATTTTTGAAACGCCGTGCGCATCGGCGTCTGATTATGGGACGGAGCCGCGTTCGGAATGCTCCGATATTTCTTGAAAAAATAAAAACATAGTGTTATAGTAGGTAAAACAAAGAGCAAAAGAAGGTGCGATCGTATGATACAGGAAGAATTTCGCCCGATACTCGAAGAACTTGAAGCCGGGCGCAGCGCCGTGCTGCACCGGACGGTGGACGGCGTGGAGTATACAAGACTGTTCCGGCCGCGCGAGCGGCTCATCCTGCTCGGCGGCGGGCATATCGCGCAGCCGCTCTGCCGCATGGCGGCTATGCTGGATTTTGACGTGACCGTGGTGGACGACCGGCCGGACTTTTCCGCCGCGTCGCGCTTCCCGGAAGCGGCGCACACCGTGTGCGACGCCTTCGCCGCGGCGATCGCGGCGCTCAAACTCCGGGAGAGCGACTATGTCTGCGTCATCACGCGCGGCCACCGTTGGGACGCCGACTGCCTGCGGCAGATCTTCTCCGGCGCGATGCCGTCGTATCTCGGCATGATCGGCTCGCGCCGCCGCGTGGCGGGGCTGATGAGGCTGCTGCGGGATGAGGGGTATGACGCGGAAAAGCTCGCCGCGATCCACGCGCCCATCGGCCTTGCCATCGGCGCGGTGACGCCCGTGGAAATCGCCGTTTCCATCTGCGCGCAGCTTGTGGAGCACCGCCGCGCTCTGCCGGAGACGGAGTATCCCGGCACGCTGCTCGAGCAGACGAATTCCGACCTTTCCGCCATCCGGTATCTTGCGGAGAACGCTGAGCCGAAGGCACTGCTGCTCGTGCTCACGTCCACGGGCTCCACGCCGGTGAAATCCGGCGCGCTCATGGCTGTCAACAAGCTCGGCACGGGCTGCGGCACGATCGGCGGCGGATGCAGCGAGGCCGCGGCGATGCAGCGCGCGCGGAAGATCATCGGCACGGGCGGGAGCTGCGTTATCGAGATCGACATGACGAACGACGTTGCCGCGGACGAGAGTATGGTCTGCGGCGGGACGATGCGCGTCCTCATCGAGGACGCTTCGGAGAACAAGACGTGAAGGCGCTCATCGCCATGAGCGGCGGCGTTGATTCCTCCGTCGCGGCGTATCTCGCGCAGCGCGAGGGATACGAGTGCATCGGCTGCACGATGAAGCTCTATACGAACACCGACGCCGGGATATCCGAAAGACACACCTGCTGCTCGCTCGACGATGTGGAGGACGCCCGCGCCGTTGCCTACCGGCTCGGGATGCGCTACTGCGTTTTCAATTTTTCCGAGGGCTTCCGCGAGCAGGTCATGCTGCCGTTCTGCGAGGCTTACCGCCGCGCCCGCACGCCGAACCCCTGCATCGAGTGCAACCGGCGCATGAAGTTCGACGCGCTCTTCCGCCGCGCCGGGGAGCTCGGCTGCGAAAAGATCGTCACCGGCCACTATGCGCGCATCGCCCGTGCGGGGGAGAAATTCATTCTCCAAAAGGCGCTCGACGAGACGAAGGACCAGAGCTATGTGCTCTATGCCATGACGCAGCGGGAGCTTGCGCACACGCTCTTCCCGCTGGGGGCCATGCGCAAGAGCGAGACGCGCGCCATCGCCGAGACGCAGGGCTTCGGCAACGCGCGCAAAAGGGACAGCCAGGACATCTGCTTTGCCCCGGACGGCGACTATGCCGCCGCCATCGGGCGGCTGACGGGGGAAAAGAGCGTTCCCGGCGCATTCGTCTCGACGGACGGGCGCGTTCTCGGCGAGCATAAGGGGATCATTTACTACACGGTCGGCCAGCGCCGCGGTCTCGGCATCCCGCACGGCGAGCGGCTGTACGTCTGCCGGATCGATCCGGAGAGAAACGAGGTCGTCCTCGGCGAAGAGAAGGACCTGTACCGGAGCGAAGCGGCGGTATCGGACGTGAACTGGATCTCCGGCGAGACGCCGCGAGAGCCGGCGCGCTGCGCGGTGAAGATCCGCTACCGCGCGCGGGAGCAGGCCGCGACGGTGTATCCGGAGGAAAACGGCCGCGGCCGCATCGTGTTCGATGCGCCGCAGCGCGCCGTGACGCCGGGGCAGGCGGCGGTATTCTATGACGGCGACACCGTCCTCGGCGGCGGTACGATCGAGTGAAACTTCGTACCGCGGGAAGATTTTCTCTTGCGCGCCGCGCCGATCTCTGGTATAAACGTGAGGACAGAAGGGAGCTGATATTATCCATGCCCGAAACGCCGAAAAACGAAAAGCCGACGCTCTCCAAGCGTGATAATCTGCTCATGGCGCTCAAATACCTGATGTGCACCGCGGGCGCGGGCATCATCCAGTTCGTGAGCTTCACGCTGCTCAACGCCGCGGCGCATTTTGACCGCCTGCCGGTTTTTTTGAAGCTGTTCCCGGGCGCGGCGGTCACGGAACTGAAGTACGGCCCCTCGTACTTCGTGGCGCTGGCGCTCTCGGTGATCTTCAACTTCACCGCGAACCGGAAATACACGTTCCGCAGCGCGAACAACGTGCCCATCGCCATGGCGAAGGTGCTCGGGTACTATCTTGTGTTCACGCCGCTTTCTATCTGGTGGGGCGAGGCGCTCGCGCAGCACGGCTGGAATGAATTTGCGATCCTCGTTCCGACGATGCTCGTCAACGCCGTTACGGAATTTCTCTTCAATCGCTTCGTCGTATTCCGCGACTCGATCAACACCGCCGTAAAATCATAAGACAAGCGCCGGAAGGATTTTTGTCTTTCCGGCGCTTTGCCATATATGAAAATCAGACAATGTGCAGCACATCCGCGAGCAGACCGAAGATGACGCCGCCGGCGTAGAGAAGCCCCGCCGTTACGAGATTATCGCGCCAGTCGCGGTTCATGCGCAGCAGCACGAGAAGCCCGACGCCCGAGCCGACAAGAAGGCCCGAGAGCATCGCGCCGCCGGACATCGCGCCTTCGAGATAGAGCGTCGTGAGCACAACGCTGGCCGCGCAGTTCGGGATAAATCCGATGATGCCGCCGAGCAGCTCGCCGATCACGGGGCGGTTGAGCACGAACGCGCCGAGCGTTTCCGGCCCGACAGCCTCCACCAGAAGATTCAGAACGAACGTCACAACGAAGAGAAACGCGAAGATCTTGAGCGTATGGCGCAGCGCGGATTTGAATATGCCGTCCTCGCAGTGGCAGTGCTCCTGCTCACACATCTCGTGGATGGATTTCTTCCGCTCGTAGCCGAGCTTTGACGCCACGGTATCGACGGTCACGCCGAGAAGGATACCGGCGAGCGCCTTATAGCCAAGGAGCTTCAAAATGAGCGAGACCGGGGCGCTGCTCGAAAGGAGGATCGGCAGCATCTCGTCCGAGGTGGAGAGAAACACCGCGAGCAGCGTTCCGCGTGTGATGATGCCGCCGGCATAGAGGTTGGCGGTCGCGGCGGAAAAACCGCACTGGGGGATCACGCCGAGCGCCGCGCCGAGCACCGGGCCCCAGCGTCCCGCGCGGTGGACGAGCGCCACGGTCTTTTCCTCGGCGCGGTCTTCAATAAATTCGATCGCGAGATACGCCGCAAAGAGAAACGGCAGCAGCTTCAGACTGTCGATCACGGTCTCGCGCAAAACTTCCAAAAGCAAAGGGACAAACCTCCTGAGGCAGAATACCAAACAGTATATCACAGAACTGCTGAAATGTTCCACAGAAATTGCGAATTTCTTTTCGTTTTTTGCGGTTGCTTTTCGCCGCAGAATGGCGTATAGTATAACGACAGAAGAACAAATGTACGCAACAGGGGGACTTACCCGTGAAATTTATCAGTACCAGAGGAAAATCGCCGGCGGTCACGGCGGCGGAGGCCATCCGGCGGGGACTTGCGCCGGACGGCGGGCTGTATGTGCCGGACGAGCTGCCGGTCTTTTCCGCAAGCGAGCTTGAAGCGCTTTACGCGCTGCCGTATGCCGAGCTTTCCGCCGCGGTGCTCGAGCGGTTTCTGCCCGGCTTTTCGCGCGAAGAGCTGCTGGATTATACGAAAAAAGCCTATGCATCCTTTGACGATGACGCCGTCGTGCCGCTGCACGCGCTGGGGGATAAGCTCTGGACGATGGAGCTGTTCCACGGCCCGACGTGCGCCTTTAAGGACGTGGCGCTGCAGATCCTGCCGTACCTTCTCGCCGCGAGCGTGAGAAAGTGCGCGGACGACCACACCGTCGCTATCCTCGTCGCCACGAGCGGCGACACCGGCAAGGCTGCGCTCGAAGGATTCGCGGATGTGCCGGGCACGAAGATCGCGGTATTTTATCCCGACGGCGGCGTTTCGGACATCCAGCGCGCGCAGATGGCGACGCAGGGCGGGAACAACGTCCTCGTGCTCGCCGTGCGCGGCAATTTTGACGACGCGCAGACCGGCGTGAAGGACATCTTTGCCGACGCCGCGCTCGCATCCGAGCTCGATAGGGCGGGCGTCGTGCTCTCAAGCGCGAACTCCATCAACTGGGGACGTCTCGCGCCGCAGATCGCGTATTACTTTGCCGCCTATGCCCAGCTCCTGCGCGCGGGCGCCGTCGCACCGGGCGAGCGCGTGGACTTCTCCGTGCCGACCGGCAACTTCGGCGATATTCTCGCCGGATACTTCGCCAAGCGCGCTGGTCTCCCGGTCGGAAAGCTGTTGTGCGCCTCGAACAGCAACAACGTGCTGACGGACTTCCTGCGCACGGGCGTATACGATAAAAACCGGCCGTTCCTGCGCACGATGTCCCCCTCGATGGATATTCTTGTATCCTCCAATCTCGAGCGGCTTCTCTATCTTGCCGCGCAGGATGGAGAGCGGGTGAGCGAATGGATGCGCGCTCTTCGCGGCGAGGGAAAGTACGCCGTCGGCGAAGAGCTTCTCCGACTCCTTGCGGACGAGGGCTTTGCCGCCTTTTTCGCGTCCGAGGAGGAAACGGCGCGCGTCATCCGCGCCGTGTGGGAGAAAAAAGGTTATCTGGCCGACCCGCACACCGCCGCCGGACTCTCCGCGGCGGAGCAGTACCGGCGCGAGAGCGGGGAAGTGCGCCCCACGGTCGCGCTCTCCACGGCCTCGCCCTTCAAGTTTGCCGCGGCGATGCTCTCTTCGCTCGGCGAAGATGTGCCGGAAGACGGCTTTGCCGCGCTCGACGCGCTCTGCGCGTTTGCCGGAACGCCCATCCCCGCGCCGCTCGACGCGCTGCGAGCGCGGGAGGAGCGGTTCAAGGCCGTGGTCAATAAAGACGAAATGCGCGAATCCGTGAAAAACTGGCTGGTGAAATGATATGAAGCATGTGGTATTTCTCGGCGACGGTATGGCTGACGAGCCGTTCGCCCCGCTCGGCGGCCATACGCCGCTCGAGCTTGCCCGGCACCCGGGCATGGACTTTCTCGCGTCGCAGGGGGAGTTTGGCCTCACGCGCACCGTCCCGTCCGGCATGCCCGCGGGCAGCGACACGGCGAACCTCTCCGTTTTCGGCTACGATCCGAAGATCTATTATTCCGGCCGCTCACCGCTTGAAGCGGCCAGCATGGGCATCCCTCTCGCGCCGGAGGATGTGACGTACCGCTGCAATTTCGTGACGCTCTCGGACGCCGACAACATCGAGAACGCCGTGATGATCGACTACAGCGCCGACGACATCTCCAACGAGGAAGCGCACGAACTCATCGCCGCGATCGCGCCGCTCTATGCTGCGGCGGGCTGCGAGCTGCACGCGGGCTTTCGCTACCGCCACTGTCTCGTGCTGCGCGCCGCCGCCTCGGGCGCGGAGCTCACGCCGCCGCACGATATCACCGGAAAGCCCGTGGCGGGCCATCTTCCGAAAGGGGAGAACCGCGCGCTCCTGCTCTCGCTGATGGAGCGCTCGCGCGAAATTCTCCGTAAGCATCCGGTGAATCAAAAGCGCATCGAAGCCGGGCTCCATCCGGCGAACAGCGTCTGGTTCTGGGGCGAGGGGCGCCGCCCGGCGCTCACGCCGTTCCGGGAGAAATTCGGCATTGCGCGCGGCGGGGTCATCTCCGCGGTCGATCTCGTGCAGGGCATCGGCGTGTGCGCGGGGCTGGAGGTCATCCCCGTGGCGGGCATCACCGGCAACTATCACACGGACTTTGCCGCCAAGGGCCGCGCGGCGGTCGAGGCGCTGCGGAGCGGATTTGATTTTCTGTACATCCACGTGGAAGCGCCGGACGAGTGCGGCCATCACGGCGAGGCAAAGGAGAAGATCTGGTCCATCGAGCAGATCGACGAGAAGATCATCCTCCCGGTGCTCGAATATCTGCGGGAAAGCGGGGAAGCGTTCTCCGCGCTCTGCATGCCCGACCACCCGACGCCGCTCGCCAAGCTCACCCACACGCCGACGCCGGTGCCGTATGCGCTCTACCGCAGCGATGTGAACGCCGGGAACGATCACCGCTTCACCGAAGCGGAGGCCGAAAAAACCGGCGTGTTCACAAAGGAAGCCTGTATGCTCATGCCGCGGCTGCTGGAGGAATGACCATAAGCCTCCCTTTGCATAAGAATGGCATCATGGTTTTCCGCGCCCCCTGATTCCTCAACGGACAACGCCCCCCGATGCGATATGCAAGATCGCGTCGGGGGTTTTTCCGTCAGGAGATGCCCCGGCCGTGCCGCTGGTCTTTATTTACAGAATTTTCTTGACAAAGCGCAGAAGATGTGACATCAATATGATATCAAATAGAATTATGGAGGGAAGTATCATGCAGGAAAAGATCATTACCGGCCGGAAGTACGGCATGGCGGTGCTGCTTGGGTATCTGGCGCTGCTTGCCGCCGCGGTCCTCGCCATCATTTTCGGCGCGGTGCGCGGTCATGTTTTCTTCGTTGTTCTCGGCGTTCTGTACGTTTCTCTCGGCTGGATCGCGCTTTGCGGTCTGCGTATCCTCAAGCCGCAGGAAGCGCTCGTTCTCACGCTCTTCGGTAAGTATATCGGTACGCTCAAGGGCGAGGGCTTTTATTACGTGAATCCGTTCTGCTCAGCGGTCAACCCCGCGGCGAACACGAAGCTCAGCCAGAGCGGCGACGTGGACGGCGCCAAGAACGGCATCGTGATCGCTGCCGGACAGACGAGCGGCTCGATCGAGGTCGCCGGGAATAAGAAGATCTCTCTCAAGATCATGACGCTCAACAACTCCCGTCAGAAGATCAACGACTGTCTCGGCAACCCTGTGGAGATCGGCATCGCGGTCATGTGGCGCGTGGTGGACACGGCGAAGGCCGTCTTTGACGTTGATAACTACAAGGAATACCTTTCTCTCCAGTGCGACAGCGCGCTGCGCAACATCGTGCGCATCTACCCCTACGACGTGGCGCCGAATGTCGATACGACCGGCGACGGCGTGGCGGACGAAGGGAGTCTGCGCGGCTCGAGCGAGATCGTAGCCGAGCGCATCCGCAAGGAGATCCAGCAGCGCGTGGACGCCGCCGGGATCGAGATCATCGAAGCGCGCATCACCTATCTTGCCTACGCGACCGAGATCGCGGCGGTCATGCTGCAGCGCCAGCAGGCGTCCGCCATCATCGACGCGCGCAAGATGATCGTGGACGGCGCGGTCGGCATGGTGGAAATGGCGCTCGAGCGCCTGAGCGAGAACAACGTCGTCGCGCTCGACGACGAGCGCAAGGCGGCGATGGTATCAAACCTTCTTGTTGTGCTCTGCGGCAACCGCGACGCGCAGCCCGTCGTAAATTCGGGAAGTCTGTACTGATATGGCGGAAACGGAAAGCGGGAAGAAGCAGGTGCCGCTGCGCCTGTCCCCGAATCTGTATGCGGCCATCGCTGCGTGGGCGGAGGACGATTTCCGCTCGGTGAACGGACAGATCGAGTATCTGCTCACCGAATGCGTCCGCCAGCGGAAGAAAAACGGAAAGTATGTTTCCGACGAGCTGGATAAGCCGCCGGAGCTGGATATCTGAAAGTGGGAAAACAGTTATGAAAAGAGCTCAGATCGACGCTTTCTGCGGCTGCCGGGAAACGCTCTATCAGCGTATCGCGTTCTTTGCCGCCCCCGCCATTCTGCTTGCCGGGATCGTGTATGTCGCCGTGCGGTATGCGCAGCTCCCGGCGGAGATACCGTTGCACTATAATTTTTACGGCGAGATCGACGGCTACGGCAGCCGGGGAACGCTCTGGATCACGCCGGTCATTGGCATTCTGTGCGACGCTTTGATGCTCGCCGTGAGTTTCTTCCCGCAGACATGGAATGTCGGCACGAGCGTGACGGTGTTCAACCGTGCGCTGGTATACCGGCGCGTGCGCGATCTCATTGCCGACATGCGCCTTTCGATAGCGGTAATGTTCACCGCAATTGCCGTCTGGCAGACGGCGCTCGCGCCGACCTTCCCGTGGGGGATGGGCGTGCTGATCGGCGTATGCTGCACCGCGCCGCTCGTGCGGTTTTTTGTGCGGCTGGCAATGAAAAAATAAAGGCTTAAAAATGAATGTTGGATGCAGTTATCCTTACGGGATGACTGCATCCAACAATTTGCTTTAAAGAGCAAAGCACTTTTTCAGCGTTTGATATTCACCAAGGGCGAGAATCGTAACATCCTTTGTGAGATGGGTGTCCGGAGTGACGGATACATCGGTTTTTCCGTCCTTCTTTAAGCCCAGCAGGTTGATCCCGTATTTGCGGCGAATGTTCAGCTCGCCGACGGTCTGACCGACCCATCGTTCCGGGACGGCGACCTCTACAATGGCATGTCTGTCGTCCAGCTCAATGTAGTCGAACAGATGGTTGGCGGTGTAGCGGGTGGCCGACCATTTGGCAAGCTGTTTTTCGGGATAGGTGACGTAGTCCGCGCCGTTGCGAAGCAGAAACTTTTCCTGAACGTCCCGATCCGCGCGCGCGACAACGGTTTTTGCGCCAAGCTCTTTGAGAAGCGAAACTGTCTCCAGAGAATCCTGAAAGCTGCCGCAGATGGTAACATAGCAGATGTCATAATTCCCAATGCCGAGCGAGCGCAGAAATTCCAATCGTGTGCTGTCGCCGATCTGCGCGTTGGTCACAAACGGCATGCACTCGTTGACACGCTCCTCGTCCCTGTCGACTGCCATGATTTGATGGCCGAGACGGTTCAGCTCCATGGCAAGATGGCGTCCGAAGCGTCCCAATCCGATCAGAAGAATGTTCTTCATATTCTATCCTCCCTTAAAATGACGATTACCCGATGGTAATGTTTTCTTTCGGATACACTGCATGATACCGATTGTGTCCGGCGAAGGCGGCGTAGATCAGCGTCAGACCGCCGACGCGCCCCCAGAACATCAGCAGGATCAGTATCCAATGAGAAAGCTGTCCGAGCTGCGGCGTTATGCCGAGCGTCAAGCCTACCGTCCCGATGGCGGATGCTGTTTCATACAGGCAGACGGCAAGCGGAAGATCTTCTGCCGCGCTGATGATGCACCCGCCGGTGAGAAACAGCGTCAAATACAGCAGCAAAACGGCAGAAGCGCTTTTTACAATGCGGCTGTCGACGCGGCGGTGAAAAAGCTGCGGCGATTCCTGCTGTCGGAATATGGAATGCACGTTTGCCGCAAGCACGGCAAGCGTCGTGACTTTCATTCCGCCGGCGGTTGATCCGGGAGCGCCGCCGACCAGCATGAGAAGGATCATAACGGCGCGGGATGCGTCGCTCATGGCGGCAAGATCCGTCGTGTTAAAGCCCGCCGTCCGGGGTGTGGCAGACTGAAAGAGCGAAGCAAGAATACGCTTTTGCAGCGGAAAGGCGGAATATTCCGTAAAGAAGAACAGAACAGCGGGGAAAAGAAGCAGAATGGCGGTCGTTGCAAGAATGACCTTGCTCTGCATCCGATAGCGGGACAGCCGCCACCGGTACGTCCGGATATCATCCCAGGTGAGAAAGCCGAGCCCGCCGACCACGAGAAGAAAAATCACGGTGATATTGACGACAGGGTTTCCGACATAGGCTGTCAGCGAAGGATACGGCCTTTCTGCCGTGCCGAGAATGTCAAACCCGGCGTTGCAGAACGCGGAGACGGAATGGAATACCGCCATCCAGATTCCGCGGAAGCCGTGATCCCGCCAGAAAACCGGCAGCATGACAAGTGCGCCGGTGAGCTCAACGATAAAAGTCCCTTTCAAAATAAAACGCGTCAAACGCACAATGCCGCCGACCGACGGAGCGGAAAGCGCATCCTGCATGGCGCTTCGTTCCTTGAGGGAAATGTTCCGCCCGGCAAGCATCAGAAAGGTTGCCGACATTGTGATGACGCCGAGACCTCCGATCTGGATCAGTAGAAGGATCAGACTCTGTCCGAACGGAGACCAGTAGCTGCCGCTGTCGCGGACGACAAGACCGGTCACGCAGACCGCCGACGTTGAAGTAAAAAGCGCGTCAGTGAACGGCGTGGCTGCCCCTGCGGCAGATGCCGCCGGAAGCGTCAGCAGCAGCGCACCTGCAACGATCACTCCGGCAAAGCCGAGTATGATGATCTGAAAGGATGTAAAACGCCGAAAAGCACGAAGAAGATTTTCCACCAAACGAAATCGCCCCCTTGTGATGGTTTTCGGAGCTGACAGGCACTGACCAAGCCGGTCAGCGCCCTTTTGCATAGGCATGGATTCAGTTGGCGCGGTAATCCTTTCGTCCGACGCGCTTGTGCTCGCTGTTGCGGTGGAAGCGCTCGATGATCGCGCGCTCGGCGTCGGTCACGGCGCCTCCGTCCATATAGCGGTCGATGGCGGCGTAGGAAACGCCCATTTCCTTCTCGTCCGTCTGGCCCTCGAAAAGCCCGGCGGAGGGAGCCTTGTGCCGGATGGTCTCCGGCGCGTCAAGATAGTCGAGAAATTCAAAGACCTCGGTCACGCTCAGATCGGCGATGGGGTTGAAGTCGGCGGCGGCGTCGCCCCACTTGGTGCAGTAGCCCATGAACGCCTCGCTGCGGTTGCCCGTTCCGGCGACGAGCCGGTGCTCGGCGGCAGCGACGGCGTAAAGCGCCGTCATACGAAGGCGCGGGGCAATGTTCGATACGGCGGCGTTGTTGAGCTCTGCGCCCGCCTTTTCCAGCGCCGCGACGAGCGCGCCGCGTGTTTCCGAGAGATCCACGGTGCGGTAGGCGATGCCATACTGCTCGGCAACGCGGATCGCGTCGTCCGTGTCGCTGCCGTAGTTCTGCGTTGTGGCGCAGGGCAGGAGAATGCCCACGGTATTGCCGCACGCCTTCTTGCAGAGAATGCCGACGAGCGCGCTGTCCTTGCCGCCGCTGTTGCCGTAAACGATGCCCTCGCAGCCGCTTTCCTTCAGCAGCTGCCGGATAAAGGCAACGCGGTTTTCGAGTTCCTGTTCGTAGTTGCGCATAATGAATGCCCTCCCTTTAGAGAATGTGCAGTCTTGTGAGCATGACCTGCCGGGCGGCCTCCTCGGCGCTGTCGTCGAGAGGCGCGAGATCGGCCGCGCCGTATTTGCGGCAGAGCGCGCCGCGCAGTATCTCATCGCAGAGCGCCGGGTTCTTTGGCAGGAGCGGACCGTGGCTGTAGGTGCCGTACACGTTTTTGTACCGCACGCCCTCCGTGCCGTCCTCGCCGTTGTTGCCGTGACCGCGCAGCACCGTGCCGAGCGGCGTGAGCGAAGCGCCCAGGCGCGTGCGCCCGCCGTGGTTTTCAAACCCGATGACGATGCCGCCGCCGGATTCTTCGCCGAGCCGGTAGGCATAGTTGCCGATGAGCCGCTCGTAGGAGCCTTCGGTTGTAAAGTCCAGAATGCCGGTATAGTCGCACCATTGTCCGGCCGCCGTGCGGTAGCCGTTGCCCAGAAGCTGATCCCCGCCGCAGATGCAGAGAAGCGTTTTCCCGTCCTCCGCCGCGGCGCGGATGTTCTCCGCGCGCCCGGCGCGGAGATCGGCGAGAAGCACGGTCTGTTCAAAGTCCTGCCCGCCGCCGATGAAAAAGAGATCGTACCCGGTGAGATTGTCCGCCGTGCCGAGCGGCAGCTCCGTAACGGCGCAGCCGATGCCGCGCCATTCCAGCCGCTTTTTCATGCACGCGATGTTGCCCCGGTCGCCGTAAAGATTGAGCACGTCCGGGTACAGATGGCAGATGTTCAGTTCCATTATTCCCAGAACCTCCCTCCGCCGGCGAGCGCGGACAGCTTGTCGCGCACGGTGAGCATGGATGTGTAGTTCGGCAGCACGACGACGGGTTTTCCGGCTTTCTGCACCGCCGCGGCGAGATCGTCCGCCGTGTCGTATACGGTGATGGCGGCATCGTCCGCCCCGGCGTATTTGAGCCGGAGACGCATATCCTGCGCGCGCACGCCGTAAACGCCGATGGACGCATACCGCCGCGCGGCCAAAAGGCTTTCGTAATCGGCGTCCCAGATCCAGGAAACGTCCGTGCCGTCGGCGGCGTTGTCGTTCAGACAGAAGATGGGGAGAACGTCCTCGCTCTGCGAGGCGAGAAATTCGAGCGCGCGGTCACACCCGGCGGGGTTTTTCACGAGCACGATGCGGACGCTCGTTTCCCCGACGGTGAGCTGCTCCATCCGCCCGAACACCGCGCCGAAATCGGCGAGCGCGGCGCAGCAGATGTCCATATCCCAGCCCATGGTGAGCGCGGCGGTGAGCGCGGCGGCGGCGTTGCAGACATTGTAGAGCGCCGGGAGCGCGAGATCAAAGGAGACCGTCCCTTCCGGCGTTTTCATTGTGACGGCGCTGCCGCCGCCGGGGAGGGCTTCCACGCTCTCTACGGCCATGTCCGGCGCGGGACGCTGCGCGCCGCACGCGGGGCAGTACCAGTCGCCGAGATGGGCGAACGTGTATCGCCGGTAGGCGTAGCGGGCGCCGCAGCGCAGACAGTGCGGCGCGTCCGAAACGCTCGGCACGGCGTCGCTCGAAATATTCTCGAGACCGAAGTACACGGTCTTGTTCGGCACGTCCCAGCCGAGCGACGCGGTGAGCGAGCAGTCGGCATTCAGACAGAGCACCGCGCCGGGGGCCTTCTGGATGCCCGAAGCGATGAGATCGCGCGTGTGCGTCACCTCGCCGTAGCGGTCGAGCTGGTCGCGGAAGAGATTCGTCACGATCACCGCGCGCGGCTGCAGCGCCGCGGCGACGGCGGGGAAATTGCCCTCGTCGCACTCGATGACGGCGAGCGTTTTCTTCGGCTTGCCGAGAAGATTTGCGTTTTCAATGAATTCTGCGGTGATGCCGCTCGTGAGATTCGCGCCGGAGCGGTTGGAGAAATACGGCGTCCCGGCCTTGTCGAGCATGTGGCGGAGCATACCGGCGGTCGTCGTTTTGCCGTTCGTGCCGGTGATGATCACCGTTTCCACGCCGCGTCCCAGCTCACGCATCAGCCCCGGATATACGCGCAGCGCTGCCTTTCCGGGCAGCGCTGTGCCGCCGCGGCCCAAAAGCCGCAGCGCGAGCCGCGCAAGGCGGCTCGTGACGCACGCGAAAAATACGCGCAGTTTTTTCATAGACGGATATATTCCTCACGGCCTGCGCCCACGGACACCCAGCCGATGCGGCAGCCGACGGCGTTTTCGAGATAGCGGACGTAATTGCGCGCAGCCTCGGGCAGATCCTCAAACTTCCGGCAGCCGGAAATATCGCCGGAGAAGCCCTCAACGTATTCGTATACGGGCTTGCAGCGCTCAAGCACAGTCTCCACGGGGAAGGTGTGGATGATCTTGCCGTCTATCTCGTAACCGGTGCAGACGGGGATCTTCTCCCAGCCGGAGAGCACGTCGAGCTTCGTGAGCGCGAGCTCGGTCGCGCCCTGCATCTGCACGCCGTAGCGGGAGGCGACGACGTCAAACCCACCCACACGGCGGGGACGGCCCGTGGCCGCGCCGTACTCGGCGCCGGCTTCGCGCAGACGGTCGCCCTCCTCGCCGAAGAGCTCGCACACGAACGGCCCTTCGCCGACGCAGCTCGAATATGCCTTCATGATGCCGACGACGCTGTCCAGCCGCTTGGCCGGGATGCCCGCGCCGATGGGGGCGTAGGCCGCGATCGTGGACGAGGACGAGGTGTAGGGGTAGATGCCGAAGTCAATGTCGCGCAGCGCGCCGAGCTGGGCCTCAAAGAGAATGCTCTTGCCCGCGTCCGCCTGCGCGGAGAGGTATTCGGTCGTGTTGCAGAGATACTCGCGCCACGGGAAGGCGTACTTCTCGAGCCAGGCGTACATCTCGTCAACGCTGACCGGCTCGTGGCCGTAGCCCTGCACGGTGATGTTCTTCCACTCGACAAGGTCGGCGAGCTTTTCGCGCAGCTTGTCCGGGAAGAGAAGATCGCCGGTGCGCAGCGTTTTCTTCATATACTTGTCGGCGTACACCGGTCCGATGCCGCGGCGCGTGGAGCCGAACTTTTTGTCCGCGAGACGATCCTCTTCGAGAATGTCCATCATCTTGTGGTACGGCATGCAGATCGTGGCGCGGTCGCTGATCTTCAGATGCTCGGGCGTAATCTCCACGCCCTGCTCGCAGATGTGCGCGACTTCCTTCGTGAGATGTTCGAGATCGAGCACCATGCCGGGGCCGAGAACATTCACCGTGCCGGGGCGCAGAATGCCGGACGGCAGCAGATTGAGAATGAATTTGCCGCGCTCGTTCACGACGGTGTGACCGGCGTTGTTGCCGCCCTGATAGCGGACAACGATCTCATGTTCGGCGGAGAACAGGTCGACCATGCGGCCCTTTCCTTCGTCGCCCCAGTTGATTCCGACAACAGCAGTAAGCATTTTTATATCCTCCTTGCTTTTTAGACACGCACCGGAACGCTCCCGGCGATATCGCCGCGGCGCTCTTCCAGCACGGGATAAACATGAGTTTCGAGAAAGGCGCGCGTCTGCTCCGGCGCGAGCCCGACAAACTGGCGGACATCCAGAAGCTCCTCCAGAGCCTCCGGCGTTAAGTGGAACCGCTCGTCCGCAAGCAGCATATCGAGAAGATGCCCGTCCTCGCCGCGGAGCTTGATGCTCTCGGCGGCGCGCACGGAATACTGCCGGATGACCTCGTGCAGCTTCTGGCGGTCCTCGCCGAGCGACACGGCGCGCATGAGAATGTTCTCAGTGGCGAGGAAAGGAAGCTCCTCGCGCAGGTGCTTTTCCATCACGCGCGGATAGACCTTGCAGCCGCGCACCACGTTGGCGCAGAGCGTCAAGATGGCGTCGCACGCGAGAAACGCTTCCGGCAGCGTGAGACGGCGGTTCGCAGAATCGTCGAGCGTGCGCTCCAGCCATTGGGTCATGGCGGTATCCGCGGTGTTCGAAGCGAGATTCACCACATACCGGCTGAGCGAGCACACGCGCTCGCAGCGCATGGGGTTGCGCTTGTAGGCCATGGCGGAGGAGCCGACCTGCTTCGACTCGAACGGCTCGTCCAGCTCCTTCATATGCGCCATCAGGCGGACGTCGTTCGTAAACTTCATCGCGCTCTGCGCGATGCCCGAGAGCACCGACAGCGTGAAGAAATCCACCTTGCGCGTGTATGTCTGGCCGCTGACGGCATAGACGTCGGAGAAGCCCATCTTCTCCGCGATGAGCGCTTCGAGCTTTTTGACCTTCTCCCCGTCGCCGTCGAACAGCGCGAGGAAGCTCGCCGCGGTGCCGGTCGTGCCGCGGCATCCGAGGAGCTTGAGGTTCCCTGCCGCGAAATCCAGCTGCTCAAGATCGAGCATCAGATCCTGCATCCACAGCGCCGCGCGCTTGCCGAGTGTCGTCGGCTGGGCGGCCTGAAAATGCGTATAGGCCAGCGTCGGCAGCGCCTTGTACTTCTCCGCAAAATCCGCGAGAGCGGCGATCGCACGCAGAAGCCCCGCGCGTATCTCCGCGAAAGCCTGCCGCTGGAGAATGATATCCGTGTTGTCGCCGACATAGCAGCTCGTCGCGCCGAGATGGATTATCGGCATCGCCTTCGGGCAGGCCGCGCCGAAGGTGTGGATATGCGCCATAACGTCGTGGCGCAGTTCGTGCTCCTTCTTCGCCGCAAGCTCATAGTCGATGTCGGTCAGGTGCGCGCGCATCTCGTCAAGCTGTTCGTCGGTGATGTTCAGCCCCAGCTCCTGCTCGCTCTCCGCGAGCGCGAGCCACAGTCTGCGCCAGGTCGAAAACTTATTGTCGGCAGAGAATATCTGCTGCATTTTTTTACCAGCGTAGCGGCTGCAAAGGGGGCTTTCATAGCTGTCGGTCATGCCGTGTTCCTCCGTTCTTACAGAATACAGGCAAAATCAAAAACGTCCATCGGAGAAGGACGAGCCCTTCCGATGGACGCCGTTGTCCACGGGCGAAATATTACTATGCGCATAGTGATTTGTCAATAAAAATTTTGAAAAAATATTGTAAATTCAAGGCATACGCGCCCGTTCAGATCACATAGTCCCCAGGCGCTTCGTTTCCGAGCAGATCCGCGAGGCTTATGTTGTCAAAATACTCGTTCGTGAGCCGGTAATATTCCCTCCACATCGGCAATGTTTTGCAGTATGCAGCACGGCTGCACGGCTTCGCGCCGCATTCAAGGCACGACACCGGCGCAAGCTCGCCTTCCGTCGCGCGCAGCACTTCTCCGGCCGTGATATTCTCCGGCGCGCGGCACAGCCGGTATCCGCCGCCCTTGCCGTGGACGCCCTCAATAAATCCGGACTTTGTCAGCAGCGGCACTAT
>OGXX01002346.1_pt1 | contig 17337 bp, 9 predicted proteins | sample 1576301 | NCBI WGS metagenome assembly OGXX01 (sample SAMEA3541469, study PRJEB24748) | human gut metagenome | biome: human gut; feature: human-associated habitat; material: faeces | place: China | collected 2012
GCTGCTGGGATACAGATTGAATCAGTCATTGGAGATATGGCTTATTCTGAAAAGAAAAATATCGAGGCAGCAAAAGAAGGTGATTATGAACTGATAGCAAAACTAAATCCAATTATTACACAAGGTAACCGAAGAAAGGAAGATGAGTTTGAATTTAATAAAGATGCCGGAATGTATCAGTGTAAAGCCGGACATTTAGCCATTCATAAATATTTCGATAAAAGGAAAAAAGATAAAAAAAACAAAAACCCACGTATGGTCTATTTTTTCGATATTGAAAAATGTAAATGTTGTCCTTATTGTGATGGCTGTTATAAAGAAGGAGCCAAAAAGAAAACATACACAGAAACAATCATTTGCGATTCCCACAGTGAACAGGTTAAATTTCAGGAAACTGAGCATTTCAAAGAAAAAATGCGGGAACGCTATAAAATAGAAGCTAAGAACAGCGAACTAAAACATCGGCATGGTTATGACGTAGCGTCATCATCAGGTCTTATTTGTATGGAAATGCAAGGAGCAATGACGATCTTTGCAGTAAATCTTAAGAGAATAATTAAATTAATGAATGAAAAATAAGAACTTTGGTCGAAAAAGACAAGCAATTTATATTTTGTCTAACAGAAAATCCACCAGAATCATAAAAACTCTGATGGATTTTTTCTTTTTTATTAAAGTCAAAATAAAAATGGTATGTTTTTCAGTGCCCTCTACTGCAATACTGAGGGGGCTCTTTGGGATAAAAATTATTTTTTTATAATTACATTGCAAACGACTTTTTTCTTGCCAGCACTGATTGTAATCTTTATCTTTCCTGATTTAATCGCTGTGATCTTTCCGGTTGAGGATACTTTGGCAATCTTTTTGTTGGAAGATTTGTATTTGACTTTGCCGGTGTATGTGATCGGTTCGATCGTTTGGGTTAGTTGGTATGTCTGCTTTTTGTTTAGTGTTATGTTCTTTGGCACGTTCTTAATCGCTGTTGCGGCGACGGCTTTTTTCTGTACTGTGACTGTGATCGTCTTTTTAAGTCGGCTTGCCAGTGTGATTGTGATCTTGGCTTTGCCCGTTTTGTTGGCTGCTTTGATCTTGCATGTCCCTGTTTTGTTGCCTGTGATAGTGATCAGCTTTTTGTTGTTGCTTGTCCAGGACTCGATGTAGTCTCCTTTGGCTAAGCCTGTGACTGTAAATTTGCTTGTACTCTGCTTCTTTTTAAGCTTTAATGATGCTGCATTGGTGCGGATCGTTGGAATCAGCTTGCTGCCGTTTGTTCTCGTTTCTTCTTTATGGCACTTGCTACATGTGCGTTTTTGCTGTTCTGGATTGAATACGGTTGCTGCCTGTGTTGTAATCCATGCTCCATAGGTGTGTCCTGTGGCTTTGATGGATTCTGTCTTTGTTGTTTGGCATGTATCACATGTGTATGTTCTTGATCCATCGGATTCACATGTCGCTGGTGTTTCTTTAATGGTCCAGTTGTGGTTTGTCTTAGGAATCGTTTGACCGTCTTTCAGCTTTTTATTACATGTGATACAGTAAGTATCCCCAGTATAACCTTCGGATTCGCATGTAGCAGTCCTTTTATTGCGGATTTCTGTGTTAATGTGGCCTGTTGGTGCTACGGGTTCTTCTTTTGTCTTGCCACATGTCTTACATGTGTATTCTTTGATACCCTCTGATTCGCACGTAGGGGCTTTTTTAAGCGTTCCTTCGTTCCAGTCATGTCCTGTTGGGCTTATCGTTTTCCCTGCCTTTATGACCTGCTTACAGTCGTCACAGAAGGTATCTCCTGTGTAACCTTCGGATTCGCACGTGGCATTCTTTTGATTGATTACTCTTGTGTTCTTGTGACCTGTTGCCGGGATGGACTCTGTGTAAGTTTCATTGCAGTCTTCATCGGTGCATTTGTATGTCTTTTCTCCCTGTTCGGTACATGTAGGCTGCTTTGTGATCGTTCCCTGATCCCAGTGGTGTCCTTTCAGCATTGGGATTGTTTCTTCTTTGGTTTTTTTACATGTTTTGCATGTATAAGTCTTGATTCCTGTTGCTGTCTGTGTTGGTTCTTTTGTGATCTTGCCATCATCCCAGTCGTGTCCTGTGGCTGCGATCTCTGTGCCGTCCTGGATGATGATGCGGCAGTCTTCACAGTAGAGGTCTCCTGTATAACCTTTTTCTTCGCACGTGGCTGGTCTCTGGTCGATGATCTTTGTGTGCTGGTGTCCGGTTGGCTCTGGTGTGTCTACTTCAAAGTCATTACAGCGTTTACAATAGCGTTTGTTTAATCCATATTTCGTACAAGTTGGCTTTTTGATCACTACCCACTCTCCATAGTCGTGTCCTAGCGGATCGCTGATCTCGGTTTCTTTTGTTTCTCCGCATACGCTGCATTTTTCGACTTCCAGTTCGCCTTTTTCGCATGTTGCCGGGATGTTGTCTTGTTTTACCCAGGTATGAGTTGTTTTGGCGATCGTTTTGCCGGATGAAAGTTTCTTGTTACACACGCTGCAGTAGGTATCTCCGGTGTAGCCTGTGGTGCTACATGTGGCTTCTTTCTTGTTACGGATCTCTGGTTTGTGGCCTGTTGCTTGAATGGTATGGTTCTCAAGATATCCGCAAGTTTTGCACGTGCGGCGGTAAGTTCCGTTGGATGTGCAGGTTGCTTCTTTGGTTATTTTGATGTCCCAGTCATGTCCTGTCGCTGCGACTGGTTCGGTTTTGGTCTGATTGCAGACGGTGCAGGTGTATTGCTGTTCTCCGGCGGTTGTGCAGGTTGGAGCTTTGGTGATCTCGCCTGCTTGCCATTTGTGGCCACCTAAGGATGCTTTGGTTTCTATTTCTTTTGCATCTTTACAGCGGGTACACAGGTAGGTTGTGATCTCTGGATGGGTGCAATCTTGTTGTTGAGTGACTGTTCCGTTGGAATAGTCGTAATTGTGTCCCTTGGGTTCCTGGTTATAATCCCTGTAACGATAGATACAACCTGGATTCGTACAATAATATCCCATATATCCATATTCTTCACATGTTGCCTGTGCCTGGCTAGTTTTAACTAAATTATGGTTTCCCTTACATACAGAATGGTCTTTGCTCCAGTCATCTTTTGAGATATTGGAATATGTGTTTTCAATATCATTATTTTTGGGAGTTACATGAAGATTGAACATATAATCTTTTCCGTATAGAAATTCGCCATTAGGATTTCCATCTTTGTCAACCGTGATTCCTGTACAATCTACATAATAAAATGATCCATCAATCTGTACCAAATTCCATGCATGCTGTAATCCGCTACTCTTAGTTGGTCCCTCTTCGAAAAGTGTCATTATTCCAGCTGCATTTGCCATGTAATGAAAAAGGTTTGCATATCCATCACATACTGCATATCCATCTAAAACTGCTCCTGTCATATCATGGGCATTCTTTCGCGGACAACTTCCTGGATTTTTAAAATACTCTTCATCATATTTTACATTTCTGGCAATCCATCTACAGATTATTTTGCACTTTTCAAAATCAGACTTTCCATCTAAATCAAGACTTTTCATTACTTCTTTTAGCTTTGTTTGAGCCTGAAAATATCTTTCATTTGACACTGTATAAGAAATATTAGAATAATAAAATACTCCCTTATAGGATTTTGTATCTTCATCATACACAATCTTATGATTATCACTATTTTGAAGATTTCCTCTTATAACAAAAAACTGTCTTAATCCCTGTCCTTCATCCGGATTACCTGTTTCCTTATATGTCTCTTTTTGTACCGCATCATTAAATGGATTCGCTCCATGATCTCCATCAATATCTGAAACCCTCTGATCCGCTTTAATCTCAATCGGTATACTGATGGAATATTCATCAAGTTTCCGTTCAATTACAATCTTTTTAGTAATCTCAGCAATCCCTTTGATCGCATCCTTATAATTATCATAGACCTGCGTTGTATCTGACGTACAGATATAATCTGTTGATCCTGATGCGTAGGTCCGTAACCGATATTCAAAGCCCTCCGCAGACGACTTGATCACTGTTGCTTCTGCATGAACTCTGATCGAACTATTCCCGGCAAACACGCTGGTCACACTCAGAATTACGCTCAGAAATAAAGCAATCATTTGTTTCAATTTTTTCATAAAAAAGTAAACTCCTTTCCTCTTTCTTTTACATTCCCCGTATACTTATATTTTATCACAGGTACTTTGAAAAACCTAAGGAATACAAGAACTTTTTGAAGTTTTTTCTTCCTAAAATCATTGTAATTTCTTAACCTATCTGTTATACTAGAAAAGGATTCAAAACTACAATTGTTGTAAATGATAAAGATCTCAGAAGTCCGATAATCTTCTGAGATCTTTATTGTAATTCCAATATAAAAAACAAATTAATATATTTACCTTGGAAGTTGTCAGGGTGTGAATCTCCTCCGTTTCCGAGCCTTACGGAAAGGAGAACATTTCTTATGACTACATATGAAGAATTGACTTTGATTGTAAACATAGCGTTATTAATTGTAGCAATATTAACATATACACATAAGAAATAGCACCCCAGCTCTGGCAAAGTAAGGTGCTATTTTAATAAGCAATATTCGCCGGAAACGGATAGGCTTCATCTATCGTGCCGACTTCCTTGTTAAGTATATTATAATCAAAATTAAATGTTTTTTCAATACTTTTTAGACTTATTAAAAATAGTCCAGATACATCCATAAATCGTGTATCTGGACTATTTTCGTTATTCTTTCATAGAATTAATCAGGTCATTAACCAGTTTCGTGTTTTCTTCCACTTTCTTCGGATCGATTCCTGCCATCTCAAACACATTGACATGTGTTGAGTTAGGATTAGAATCCAGTTCGATTACTTCACCACCAAGCTTCAGGATTTCAAGTGAAATTCCCCGACTGATAAATTCTTTTTCAATTTCTTTATTGATCTCTTTCATCAACACTCCTTTCTACCTGCACCTTATAAGAAAATGACCTTGTCCAATACTTGAGATATATTCTGCATGTTCCTCCGGATTTGAATATTCTTTTAACTCATCTACCAGTTTTAAATATGCCGTGAAATCTATAACAAATTCCCGTTCGTAAGTCTTTATCAATATACTGAGCAGTTTCTCCGTTCCAGGATCTTTCAGATCTAATATCTCCAATATCGTGCGATCATCTCCTTTTTTTAATACGCACTGTTTCAATTCTTCATCATAAACTAAGTACACTTTGGTTTCATCATCTTGTTTTTTCTTCATATCTTTCTTTTCTTTCTGTAATATACAAACAATCCTCCTGCGATCAGAATAATTCCTCCTGCAAGTAAAAGATAATCTGTCCATCCACCTGTCTTTGGAAGATCCAATATAGAATCATTCGTGACATTGTACGTCAGATGATAGAAGTAATAATCATTTCCATGTTTGATTGCTTTGCTCGTATCGACATTCTGCTTATCAACCTCTGCCTGTGACATGGTCAGTGGCAGTGTTACCGTGATCGGCTCTTTTAATAAAGTCTTTCCACCAACGGTCTTAGTCTCTGTAATCGTATACGTGTCAGGAATCAGTCCGTCAAAGGTTACCTCTCCGGCGGAGTCTGTTTTTGCTTTCGCTACTTCTGCCCCATCGGAAGATGTAATGACAAATTCTACGTCCTTCAGTATCTTTCCATTGGAATCTTTCTTGATCAGCTTGATTGATCCCTGAATCATCTGGTTCGTAAATGTCGCTGCACCTGTTAACTGTGCTTTGGCAGTCGATCCGTCTGGTCCGATATCAAACGTAACTGTTCCTTTATCCTGATCGATCGTTGCATTGCTGCTGTCACTTTCGATATTTTTCAGCTTGAAATATTTAAGCATACCGCCCTCATTACAGGTGTATGTTCCATATTCCAGATCATCAAAAGTCACTGACAGTTCGATCGGATCACCCGGATGATCTTTCATCTGTTTCTCAACTTCTTCCTTGGTAAATTTAACATCCTGCTCATAAGTGTGTTTCTTACCATAAACATCAGTTCCAGTCAATGTAAATGTAAATGTTGGATTGCCCACATCCATGTTCAGATTTCCAGGATCTAAGGCTTTGGTGATCGTGATGCTTCCCTTTGGACCTGTGCGATCATGAGTATTCGTGATCACAGTCATATCAATATCGTTTGCATCCGTATCGTAGGACGGTTTGTAGCCGATCTCAGATTCTCCTGTGATCAGTCCTTCTTTCACTTCTTCCCATGTATAGTTGACTTTCTTGCCATCCACTTTCACAGGAAGGATCTTGCTGCTTGCCTGCCAGCGGTTTTCTGCACTCAGTGTCAGTGTTTCTTCCACTTTTCCATCGGCTAACAGATTCACTTTCACAGATTTCGGACGGATACCGTCTTTGTTGCTACTATCATTCCATACCTTTTTGACTTTCTTTTGTGTTGTGTCTGGCGTATGGGTGTTTGTGATGATGATGTTCTTTGTTGTGATTCCGCTATCGTCTGTTGTTTCATCTGTTTCATAAGAATCAACATATCCCGTTTTTGCATCGCCTGTTAATCCATCAAAAACTTCTTCTTTGATTTCATAGTCATATGGTTGTCCTGCTTTATCATACTTTTCTAAGTTTCTATATGCAGTATTATCTGACCAGTTATTAGATTCATTTAATACAATCGCATCTAAATATGATTCACCATTCCGATATAACTGAGCAGTTATTGATACGGGTCTGATATTATCTCCATTATCGCTATCTTCCCATACTTTCTTTACATTAATATCGACAAATTCTGGATTATCATGGAAGTTCGTAAATGAAACCACATACATGGCATCGTCCCAGTGTGTACTGATTAAGGTATATCCTTCTGGAACATCTTCTGTAAATTTCCATTTATCATAATCATCCTTCTTGATATCCGTAAACATCGTCCAGTTATTATCCTTAGTCAGCGTATACGTCTTCACTTCTTTCGTATCATTGTTCGTTGCCTTGATCGTAATCGAATCCGGACGTATCTTCGCTGCATCGTTATGATCATCCCAGATCTTCTTTAGCGAGATATAATCCAGTTTCTGGTTAACCAGGGTATCCGAATCATGGATATAAGCGGTCGTATCATTATCCGTGTTATTCTCAGCTTTCACATCGTGAATGAGGTTTTCTTTCGTATCATTGATCACTTCGCCCTTAAACGTCAGTGTCTTATCTGATTTCTCATATCCGGCTGGTGCGTAGATCTCTTCCACCTCGTACATATCACTGCCTGTTCCATCTTTAGCATAGATATCCGTTGGCAGTCCGATGAATTCCAGATATTCGAACTGGTCATCCTGTGACATAGCGGTTGCGATCGTATCGCCTTTCTTAAAGATTGTTTCGCCTTTACTGTTGACGATATCTGTCTTGGCTTTTAAGGCAAACTGGGCTCCGGCCAGCTTGTTTCCGTCCTGATCGGTCTTGATCAGATGGATGCTGTATTTCTGCAGCGTATCACTGGCATCGATATGAACGCTTGCTTTCTTGGCAGTCTTTAAGGCGATATCCTCCTCTTCGGGATCAAGGACCTCTACGATTGTCTTGATTGTCTTATCCGGTAGGTCTTTATAGGCTCCTTGGCTGTCAAAACTGATGTTGATCTCGTATTTTCCTGATTTTTCTGCATAGGTCGGTGTAAATGCTACATCTTTATCCGTCACATCCACATCTTCTGCTCCATCATCATTGTAAAGAATCCGCCAACTGAAATCCTCTGCCTTAAACTTGTCTCCTTTTAAGAATGTATTCTTTGGCATGGCAACGATTTTCACTGGCTGTTCTTCGGTAAACTTGTCTTCTTCGATCTTTAAGATCTGATCCATGACATAGGTTGTCTTAAGGATTGGATCACCGTAGAACATCTGGCTGACATCTTCCACGTTGGATGTGTTAAAAGATGAAAGATCAAGCGTCTTGATGGAGTCCATCGCATAGAACATCTGGCTCATGTCCACAACTGCAGAGGTGTCAATATTTTTAAAGTTGATTTCCGTCAGATCGCTGCAATTCTTAAACATCTTTGATGATACTGCATTCATGTAGATGACCTGTCCGGCTCTCTGACTGGAGATATAGTAGTCTCCGCCGTCATTCCACATCACAACACTGCCGTCTTTATTCTGTGAGACATCCGTTGTCGTGGTTCCTTCTGGAGCATCTTTCCATGTAAAAGTCACAGATTCTGCATCTTTGATCTTCTGATTGAGCTTTTCGCCTTTTTCCAATACATAAATGCCTTTACTTACATCGTTTCCTTCATTTCCAAATGGATCTTCCTTATCCGGTACTTTGTCTTCATCACGGATATCATTCATACTTCCTGCCGTCGTATCCCAGGTCAGTTCCACTTCGTGTTTTTCCTGATCTTTGATATAGCCGGCTGGAGCCTTGATCTCTTTGACATAATACTTTCCAAGATAAAAACTTCTGGTTTCTTTTTTATCCGCATCTTTTCTTGTAAAATAGATTTCTTTGTCTTTCGTTGTTGTCTTCTGATCGATCAGTTCATCTTTCTTCCAGACAAGTGTTCCGTCATCTTTCTTGATATCCTCGTCAGCATACAGTCCGTAGACCGCTCCTGTGATCTGGTCATTGTCATAGATGAAACTCTGGGAATCCTTGTCGTAGCCTGTTAAGACTTCTCCTGTCTTACTGAACGTGATCTCTCCGTAAACGGGTGTATCTGTTTTTTGAAACTGATAGCTTCCCTGTCCTTCGTTATCGTATGCGATCTTGACACTTGTGGATTCCTCACTCAGTTCGAACTCTTTTGCTTCTGCATCATCCATGTTGTAGCCTGCCGGTGCTTCGGTTTCCTTGATCGTGTATTTCCCGTATGGAAGATAACACTCAGCAGTTCCATCACCGCTTGTTCCAGTTGTTAAGGTTGCAACAACATCTTTATCTTCATCGTAGATTTCATAGACTGCATCATTTAACAATTTCTTTGTCTCTGCTGAACGTTTGACCAGTTCAATCTTTATCTTTCTCTCATCATCCTTATAAGGACCAAATGTGACGGTCTTGTGTACATCCGATTTGATCAGTACCACATCTTCATCTTCCATCATTTCATGCTTTGTATCGCCTTTGATCTGATGCAGTGTGTAGACGCCGATCGCCAGTGAAATCGATGTTGCTTCTCCTTTTTCATCCGTTGTCAGGGTATCGACCACTTCCCCATGCGGATCAATGATCTGGAATTTCGCCCCGACTTCCGGCACGTATTTATCTTTGTTTATTGACATCTGCTTTTTTATCGAAATTTTTGCGGATTTTGTATAGTCGTCTTTTAATCTGAATTCATAAACCTTGACTTCATCCTCGATCGATGCTTTCATTTCTGTGGAATACTGAGGTGCTGCAAGATCATAACCTTCGACACCTCTAGTCTGTAGAACGATGAACCCGCTTTTCTTTGTGTAATCTTTTAAGAGTATCGCTGCTTTCCCTTCGGAATCCGTGACTAATGTTCCAAGGATTGCATCTTTGTTATTCTTTTTCAGCTTTTCGATGTAAGACAGTCGGTCTTCGGATGTTGCCAGTGTCTGGTCCTTGAAGTCCTTGACCAGAGATTCATCCAGCACGACAAACTCCGCTCCTGGTTCTGGTCTGGACTTTCCGTTTTTGACCATCGTTTTCCGGATCCGGACCTTGTCTCCATTATAATAATTATCCAGTTCAAATTTTTTAAATTTCTTATCCCCGTCTTTGATCGTTACATCAAAATCATCAGCGATCTTATAATTATCACTTCCTTTTGTCTGATGAACCGTGTAGGTACCAGGATCGAGCTTTCCAGACTGAGCTGCCCCGTTTTCATCTGTTATCAGTGTTTCCACAACCTTCTTCGTTGCTTTGTTGATGATCTGAAATTCTGCTTTATATTCTTCTTTTTTTGTATAAATGCCAGTTTCCTTATCACTGATTCTTGTAACCTTTGTCAACATGATTCCTGCATACTGCTCCGGATCGTTTGATTCGACCTTGTAGGTAGCTTTTGAGCCATCAATGGTCACCCATTTATCCGGTACCATGTCATATCCATCTGTCGTTTTTGTCTGATAGATACGGTAAGCTCCATAAGGCAATAAGTCTGTTTCTGCGATCCCTTTGTTATTCGTTGTGATCGTTTGTTTTAAATTGTTCTTGGAATCGTAGACTTCAAAGACTGCCTGTGCTTCTGGAACATTGTTTCCACCAAATGTCTTTAAGATCTGGATCGTTCCCTCATATTCCTCTTCTTTCAGATACTGTGTCGTATTCTTGTCAATCGTAACAGAAATATCCTGGCTGGATGTCCTGTATCCTAAAGGAGCATACTTTTCATGTAAGCGGTAATGTCCTGGATACAGATCCGTTGCTTTTGCATAACCATTGGCATCCGTGACCAGCTGTGTCACAAGCGTACCTGCCGGATAGACCACACTTTTGTTGTCAGATCCTGTGATATCACGTTCTGCATACAGCTCATAGACTGCATTCTGTAAGTTCGCTTCGACTCCGTGATCTCCCCGTTTGTTCTGTACAACACCTTGTTTGTAGATCTCAAGGTCAGCTTTTTTAAATTCGTTTGTATAGTTGAACGTAAAGGATCGTACACCACCCTGTTCGACTTTGCTCTGATCTGTCTGATCAGGGATCAGATGACCAAATGGAGATTTAATCTCTCTTGTCATCCAGGTATGAACGGAAGAACTCTTTAATGCTGCGATCTTCTGCTGGACAAGCTGCTGTGCTTCTCTCATTGCTACAGAATATGCGTTTGCCTTGGAATCATACCATCCGTTTCTGGTTGCATCTTTCTGCTGGCTCTTTGATAATTCATTCCAGTTCTTTACATATGTTTTTTTCGTTGATGTCACGCTGTAACTCACTGTTCTTTGTACGGTATAAGAAGCTTCTCCATTGTCATCCGTTGTTACACTTCCTTGATAATTCCCATCCATATAGATCTGAAATGTTGCTCCAGAAAGTCCTGCTCTTGTTTCCGCATCTTTCTTTTTAATCTTAATCCTTACGTTATCTGGGCTAGTTCCTGACTTTGTTGCACTCGTTTTCGCTTTTTCAATATCTGGCGGTGTGTGACGGAATCCGAACAATACTTGATGGGAATCCAGTTTTTTCTTTTTCACGCATTTCTTCACTGTGTAATAGTAGATCGTTCCTTCCGGGTCCTGATCACTGATCGTTTCGCAAAATTTCTTCGCATCTTTCTGTGAATACCCTTTATCTACATTTTTTCCTGCCTGATAGACTGTATCCTGCTTGTTTGCTCCATGTCCACATGCCCAGATATATGCCTGGCATAACGCCATGGATTTTTTGTTTTTATTGCTAAATCTGAAATACCAGTTTAATGCCCTTGCAATCCCTTTTTTCTCATATGTTGCCGCATTGATCGTCTTGTATTTCAAGGTATCCCCGGAACACATAGTTTTTCCAGAGTTTAGACAGAACACTCTGTGTCCGTCTGCTGTCATGCTCCACAAACCTTCTGATGCCGGACGGCTGATCGCAGGGATCTTATTGCTCGATAATGCCTGACTCATCGCCAGTGATGCTTCTCCTGTGGAAGCCTTAACTTCTCTGCCCTTTAAAAACAGAGATCCCCCTGAATTGCTCAGATATGTTGTCATGATCATCAGAAGGGCAAGAATGCATACAGAAATCTTTTTACAGATTTTTTTCAGTTGTTTCATCCTTTTTTCCTCCTCCCTTATTTGTATCGGTTTGTAAAGTATCCCGGCTGACCATCTTTATCGATTCTTCCATACTCAGAATCTACGTGGTCTCTCGAAAATCCAGTACCATTCTGTCCTTCTAGTTCGATTGATCCATTGAACATGCCATCATCATGGATGATGTTATGCGTGTCAAAGGAACCATCCGTTTTCTTCCAGACAGCATACAGTTCATAGGTCTTTCCCGCATCGCACAGGGTGTCGACCGTCTGTCCATCCGTGTATTTTGGTTTTACTGCATCTGGATTTTCACTCCATCCCATAAAGGTATAACCCGGACGTTCAAACGTGTTTGCCGGCAGCTTATCATCCTGACCATATTTAAGATCTGCAGTTTTTTTGCCACCGGATGCACCATTGCCATCAAAACTTACTTCATAGGAACTCTTGGACCAGATGGCATAAAGTGTCATTCCATCAATATCTGTCCATGTGATCGTCTGTCCAGGAGAATACTGTGCTGTTGTTGCATATTTATCTGTGCTCCACCCAACAAACGAATAACCTTTTTTCTTATATCCGTTTGTTGCAAAGGTGTAATTTAAATCATAAGTTGCTGTTCCATCAGAAACCCATCCTGAATCCTCACCGTTTCCATCATAATAGATGTTATAGCTGTTTGCAGTCCATTGGGCGATCTCTGTATAGTTATTACATACCAGCCACCCAGTGTTTGACATCCAGCCCGTTTCCTGATCAAGCCATCCATCCAATGTGTAACCTCTTCTGGATACCGTTGGAAATGAGAAATTATCTCCATCCGTATAATACCACGTTACATCTGCACCAGTTCCTCCATTTCCATTAAAATAAATACTCCTGCCTGCCTTTTCCAGATTCAGATTGATGGAACACCAATCATAAGTTCTCCATCCTCCATCAGGGTTTGCATCCGTCTTATTATTTGTAGAACTTGTACCAACCAATGCGGTACTAATATGGATATTTATGTATCTCCAATCTCCCTGGCTGGAGTGTTCTGAGCTATCCCAGAAACCATCATTTCCGCCACAATAAAATGTTATGTCCTCATCTGGATTTACAGATATCGGTTTGTTCACCGTTACATGGTCCCAGGAACGATGCTGTTCATGTGCCGGTAAGTAATATTTGATTGGGATCGTCAATAATGTATAGTTATTCCTGCTGTTTTTTTCTGGCCAAATGGTTGCTCTGTTCTCATTTCCATTTATCTGAAGACTATAACTTCCGTATCCACCGGAATAATGCGATATCGTATATGGATGCTGGCTTTTTTTAAATGTTGCACCACTGACATTTTTATTTTTTTCGTAATCATCACTATGCACATACATCGTCAGACTGTCACTTTTCCCATCCGGTCCATTGATGGTTACTGTTAAATGTCCATCCACAAAATGCTTATTCCCTCCGGTATCATATGTACCATATGCCTGGGCATTTCTCATCTGATGCCATGCTAACACAAAAACAAAGGTTATCACGACTGCCAAAGCTGCCATGATCTTGCCTTTTCTTGTCAAAGCTTTTTTTCTGTTTCGCATCTGACCTCTTCCTCCTTTCCAATCTCTTTCTTCCATCCTTGATCTATCTTAAATTTCGTTTCTTTCTTCTTGATATCCATACCCCTCCTGTCATTATCAGCAGACCTATGCCTGCATATCGTATCCATTTTTCTTCCTCTATCTCTTTTCTGGAAGAACCATGTATTTGTATTTCTTCCTTTTGTTTCCTGATCTTCTGTCCATGATCTCTCATGCAGTAGACGATATACCGGTATCTTCCATGTCCACGGTATGGATGACAGGTTAAAAGCGTGGCCATGTCTTTTCCTTTCTGGATCAGGATCTTATCCATATCATACGGATTGATCACTTTGATCTTTGTCACTTTATAAGTCAATGTTTCCCATGGATTCTTGATGATCACTCTGTCTCCTGTCTTTAGCTGTTCGATATCCCGAAAATACGGAATCCCCTGATATCCACGATGGGCAGCGATCACACAGTTGCTGTCTTTCTGTCCTAATGGAAGAGACGTCTGGCCCATGATCGCTGCTCCTTTTTTCATGTTTTTCATCGTGGCTCCCAGATATAATGGAAGTTTTTGTTTTATCTTTGGAATCTTTACATATCCAAAAGTATTTTTTTCATTTCTCAGGATGATTGGTGCACTGCGGTAACTAAATACGTCCTTTAATCCTGTCTGTTTTTCCTGGAAGATCTTTCTGTTATAATAGACTGCTTTCTGATACAATGAATCATCTAGCTTATTTCTGTTTCCCGCATGTGTCAGTTCTTTGATTATCTGATCGGACTGTTTCTGCTTCAGGTATGATATGATCTCCGGATAGAACAGTGATCCGATCCCCGCCGCCAGAAACAAGATCCCGATGATATTTATAATCTTTTGTTTCATCTCTGTCTCCTTCCTCTGATCTTTTCATATCCTTTTCTTGCTGCAATCAGCACAAATATGATCAGCAGTCCTGCAAGAATCGCCCGCTTATAGACTTCCATCCACTGGGAATGATGATCTCTTGCTTTTGCATGTTCCTCTTTTTCATGATATGCCGTACGTACCCCGCGGACCAGCAAGCGGTGGTCATTGACTCCATATGGTGTACAGGTAAGCAGAGTCACATGATCTTCTCCGTCAATGATCTGAAGCTTTCTAGTATCTTCCGATTTTACCACCTCAATCTGGTCCACTTTGTAGGCAAGTTTCTGATCCAATACATGAATAAAGAACAGATCTCCTTTCTTCATTTCCGTGAGGTCTGTAAACAGCTTCGCAGAATTAAGTCCGGTATGCCCGGTCAAGACTGCATGGTTGCTTTTCCCTCCGACTGGAAAGGAAGATGCCGCAAGATGCCCGATCCCGTGTTCCAGAACTTCGGTGGATGTTCCATGATAAATAGGAAGACTCACTGAGATACATGGAATCTTTATATAGCCCATAATGCCCGAACCATCCAGATTCAGGATTTTGTTATAAAAAAGCGTTTCCCCGTTGGACTTTTTATCCTTAAATGGGTCAGTCAGATGTACTTCGGATTTTGTCAGGTCTATGTTATACTGTCTTGCCTCAGCAATCGCTTTTTGTTTTATTTCCTGGTCCATTCCGTTGGCCTTTTTCTGATAGCTTTCCACACTCGATCCTGCACTCTTTTCAAACAGATAGTTACTTACAAATGGATAAGACAGCAGAAAAAAGCCGGCCAGAATAACCAGAATCGATATAATCTTTTGTTTCATTTTATCTTTGTGATCGTCTTCTGTTTTTGTTCAAGATCAAGATCCCACATCCAGCAACAACAACCCCTGCAATGATCAGAAGATAGTTTCCTGCCCCACCTGTCATTGGCAGCATAAACTGTTTCTGGTTTGTGATCTCCATGTTGACGTAAGCATTATTGGATTCATCCTGCTTTGTCATAGTTGCTTTTGTGTTGTCAACGGTTGCACTGGCTGCAGTTGTCTGAACCGTCACATCATTCTTTAATGCAGCACCATTAGGGACTCCATCATTTGCTGTGGAATCTGTGTCGGATTTGCTCTGGATTCCTGTGATGTTTGCTTCGGTTGGTGTGATATCTGCTTTTGTCTCTGTGATCTTAACAATCACTTCTTTCTTTAACAGAGAGTATCCGGCATCGGAGTGTGTCTCTGTGAATCCGTATTCATCGGCTTCGATCCCGTTGATCACAAGTTTTCCGTCAGATGCAGGTGAAAACTGTGTTGCGTCTGCTTCTGTTGCTGATTTTCCTGTCACCTGATAAACACCTGCCCTGTCCGCTCTTGCGACCAGATAGTAATTATCTGTCTTGTTCTGTACAACAAATTTAACTTTCGTTGGATCTCCCTTACTGTCGGAGAACTTCTTTGTCAGGTCATATCCGTAAGAGTACACGATACATTTATCTTTTAAAATGTCGTAGTAGTTTGTGCTCGTTCTCTTCCAGGTCAATGACACATCATTTGGATTTCCTTTATCACCAAGTACAACACTGTCATCTGTATTTACTTTGGCTGTGTAATATGCAACGATGTATTTATCGGAATATTTCTTGTTCAGCTCACTAAGACCTGCTTTTGTCATTTCGATCTTCATTGTGGAATCATCTCCGGATTTACCGTATGTGGCTGTAAATTTCGGATCTGTGTCGGAACTCTTCCATACGGCTAATGCTCCGCTCTTATTGACGTTGTTCACATTTGTGCTGTCCGCTGCATCCTTGTTTTCATAGATCGCGATCACGGCATCTTTCCCGTATGTCATCCCTTTTGCCATCGTATCGTTAAATGTGTAAGTTGACAGATATGTGGTGGATGATGTGATATGTGGCAGTTTTGAGATAAACTGATAATCCAGTGTTTCTGCTTTTGATGCAGTGACAGTGCTCTGGTATCTGTATTCATTTCTTGCAGAAGTGAAATCTGCCAGTCTGTCTGCATTTGCTGTTGTCACGTTATCCTGATCCGGATTATTTCTGACTCTCTTATCCAGTGTTGGATTCCCTGTTTCATTCTTTGGATAGCAGATCACATCGTAGAACCAATCATCCCCGTTAGAATCTGTGGATGGTAACTGTACAAACCACGGATTTGTTGTATAGGTTACATTTTCTGGAGCCTTTGTCTCAACGATCAGATAAAGACCAAGAGGCAGTTTGTCTTTGCTTGTTACACCATTGGCATTTGTTTCATCCATGGCTGTTCCGTTCTGTCCCATGTAAGCTTCTAATTTATCTTTGGTCGCTGTATTGTCTTCCAATGCCTGAGCAAGCTTGTCATTAATGATCTGGCTTGTGAAGTATGTCTTGCTTCCTTCTGTCTTTGCTGCATCAGAGGGTACCAGACTTAGGATCTGTTGTAAAGCAGTTGGAAGTTCGTAAATCATCTGGATTTTTCCATTCTCACTTTGCTGTTCAACATCCCCAACACGCAGGTAGCTGAATTCTACCCCTTTGATGGCATATTTTTCTAACGCTGCTTCTGCGGCAGTGTCCTGTTTTCCTGTGGATGTGAAGTTATCTAAATTTACCCCTCCCTGTTTTGCTGCTGTCATGTCGTATTTGTGGATCGTGATGGATCCTGTTTTACTTGTATCAATCACATCTGATGATGATGCCTTAACATTAACGATCGGTGCAAATATCATTACTGCAGTTAAAGCAGCAACGGTTGCTTTTTTTATCATATTTTTAATTCTCATATGCTCTTTCCCTTTCTTAATTTATTTTTCTTGTAATATTTTTTGATATAATAATGTTTTAGGTGGACCTCTTTTTTTCATACTCTCCTCCTTTTATAAGTAACAAAAAGTACTCTTTTTTTCGAATTTTCGGTTTAATAAGTAATTAAAAGTGCTTATTTTTCGAATTTTCACTTTTATAATAGCATAATAATTGCATAAATTTAACTATTTTGTACTTTTTATAAATAAACTTTATTATATTTATGTATAAAAAAAGATCGAAGATTTACTCTTCGATCTCAGACTGTAGACAAAGTCCCGGTATTTGCCGGAACTTTTACTATGAGCACTGTTTTTCTGGTATAATAGAATTATCAGAAAGGCGGTG
>OGXX01002347.1_pt1 | contig 17337 bp, 18 predicted proteins | sample 1576301 | NCBI WGS metagenome assembly OGXX01 (sample SAMEA3541469, study PRJEB24748) | human gut metagenome | biome: human gut; feature: human-associated habitat; material: faeces | place: China | collected 2012
ATTTGTTCCAGACCAAGAAACCGCACCTCCACTCCCTGTTTGGAAACTGAAGTTTACGAAACCAATGTCATTTGGTAGAAGATATTATTTTAAAGTGAATTTTGGTTATCTTATACATCAATGATTACATTTTCATTGAAAATAGCTTGATATTTAGAAAAAATGGAAAATCAGAAGTTTTAATCAAAAAACAGGTAAATAATTAGCAGTCCAATTTTACTTAAATTATATTAATTATGAAAAGCATATATAAAATTATTATATGATTATTGATTTTTAATTAGTCAATTTTCAGAATAATTTTTCGTACCAAGAGGTTATGACATGTATGTTGTAAAATTTGAGGATTTAAATAAATCTGATATAGGAATTGCAGGTGGAAAGGGTGCAAATTTAGGAGAGCTCACTCAAGCAGGAATTCCCGTACCACCAGGTTTTGTAGTAACTGCAGAAACTTATCAAAAGTTTATGGAAGATGGTGGAATTAACGATAAAGTTATGGAGATCTTAGACGGAATTGACATTAATGATACTAAAGAACTTCAACGTGCTGCTGAAGAAATCAAATCACTTATTATTAAAACTCCAATTCCTGATGAAATAACTACATTTATTATTGAAGCTTATAATCAACTTTGTCAAAGAGTTGGTGAAGAAAATACTGATGTAGCTATCCGTTCTTCTGCAACTGCTGAGGATTTACCTGAAGCATCCTTTGCAGGTCAACAAGATACTTTTTTACATGTTTCCGGTTATAAGGATGTAATTGAATATGTAAGAAAATGCTGGGCATCTTTATTTGAAGCAAGAGCTATTTTCTACAGGGAAGAAAACGATTTCGAACACTCAAAAGTATATATTGCTGTTGTTGTTCAAAAAATGGTTGATGCAGATAAAGCAGGTGTAATGTTTACTGTAAATCCTTCTACTGGTGAAGAAGTTGCATTAATCGAAGGATCATGGGGACTTGGTGAATCTGTAGTGTCTGGTGATGTAACTCCAGATAATTATGCAGTTGACAAAAAGAACGATGAGATTATCAATGTCACTGTTAGTGATAAAAAAGTAATGTACACTAATGATGACAAAGGAACAAGTATTAAAGTTCCAGTTCCTGAAGATAAAAGGGAAGAAAGAGTTTTATCCGATGAGGAACTTATTGAATTAACTGAAATGGGTAAAAGGGTTCAAGCTCATTATGGTGAACCAATGGACACTGAATGGGCATTTGAAGATGATGAGTTATTTTTATTACAAGCAAGACCAATCACAACTCTTGACAATGATGCACCTGCAGATGGAAGTGATGATGCAGTTGAAGGTGATGTAATCATTAGAGGTCTTGGTGCAAGCCCGGGTATTGCTTCTGGTTTAGTAAAAATTATTAAAGATATCGATGAATTAGATAAAGTAAAAGAAGGAGACATTATGGTTACCACTATGACCACTCCAGATATGGTTCCTGCTATGAGGAGAGCTTCTGGAATTATAACTGATGAAGGTGGGGTAACATGTCACGCTTCCATTATTTCTCGTGAATTAGGCATTCCTTGTGTAGTAGGAACTGGTTCAGCTACTTCAACTTTAAAAGAGAATTCTGGTGTAACTTTAGATGGTAAAAAAGGATTAGTATTTGACGGTATTACTGAAGCTAAAGAAGAAGCTCCTGTTGCAACATCCAATGTAGAAGCAGCACCAATTATTACCGTAACTGAAGTTAAAGCTAATGTAAGTATGCCTGAAGCAGCTGAAAGAGCAGCAGCTACTGGTGCTGATGGTGTTGGATTACTTAGAACTGAGCACATGATGTTAACTAGTGGTATTCACCCAGGTAAATTCGTTGAAGAAGGCAGAGAAGACGAATTAATTGACACTATTGCTAAAAACGTAAAAATTGTAGCTGATGCATTTTATCCAAAACCTGTTTGGTACAGAACATTAGATGCACCAACTGATGAATTTATCACTTTAGAAGGTGGAGAAAACGAACCTGAAGAACACAATCCAATGTTAGGTTGGAGAGGTATCAGAAGAGAGTTAGATCAACCTGGAATTCTCAAATGTGAATTTAAAGCTATTAAAAAATTATATGATCAAGGTTACACTAACTTAGGCATTATGATTCCATTATCACAAAACCCAGAAGAACTTGTAAAAGCAAAAGAGCTTTGTGCTAGTGTTGGCCTTATACCTCATGAAGATATTGACTTCGGTATGATGGTGGAAATACCTGCAGCTGCACTTATGATTGAAGAATACATTAAAGTGGGTATTGATTTTGTAAGTTTAGGAACAAACGATTTAACACAATACACATTAGCTGTTGACAGAAACAATGAATTTGTAGCTAAACACTATTCTGAAGAACATCCTGCTGTTATGAAGTTAATTGAAAGAACAATTAAAAAATGTGTAGAAGCAGGAGTAAAATGCAGTATCTGTGGTCAAGCAGGTAGTGTACCTCGTATTGTTGAAAAACTTGTAGGATATGGAATTACAAGTGTTTCATCTAATACTGATGCTGTAGCTGAAGTTAGAAAAACCGTAGCTAGAGCAGAGAAAAAATTAATCCTTGATGCGGCTCGTAAGAACCTCAATTAATTTTTTCACTTTTTTTTATTTTTAAATTTAACTAGGTAATGGTATGGACGATAAACAATTGTCAGAAGATGTTATTTTAAAAGAATTAGATAATTTTCAGTCACAGGATTTAAAATATTGTGGCGGTAGAATTTTAGGTTCAATGTGTACAGAACCACATCCTTTTGCAAAAAAGATTTTTGTTAAATTTTTAGATTCTAATTTAGGAGACCCGGGTCTTTTTAAAGGAACAAAACAAATTGAAGATTTGGTGGTTTCCTCTCTTGGTAAATTATTATCTGCTGAAAGAGTTTATGGTCATATTGTAACTGGCGGAACTGAAGCTAATATAATGGCTATTAGGGCTGCACGTAATCATGCAAGGAAATATAAAGGAATTACTGAAGGGGAAATAATAATTCCAAAATCAGCTCATTTTTCATTTAAAAAAGCAGCAGATCTCATGAATCTTAAAATAATCGAAATAGATCTTGATGATAACTACAAGATGGATGCAGGTGCTGTTGAGGAAAATATTTCAGAAAACACTGTAGCTATTGTAGCTGTTGCAGGAACTACAGAATTAGGGCTTGTTGATCCTGTTGATGAAATAGCTAAAATCGCATATGAAAAGAATATTTATTTTCATGTAGATGCTGCATTTGGTGGTTTTTCAATTCCGTTTTTAAAGGAAGCAGGTTATTCATTTCCTGAATTTGATTTTTCACTTCCAGGTGTCTGTTCAATCACTGTTGATCCTCATAAAATGGGTTTGGCACCTATTCCTGCTGGGGGAATACTATTTAGGGAAAAAGAGTATCTTGATGTTATGGCTGTCGATTCTCCTTATTTAACTGTTAAATCTCAGTCAACTATTGTTGGAACCAGGTTAGGTGCTGCTTCAGCAGCTACTTATGGTATTATGAAGTATTTCGGTAAAGAAGGATATATTAAAATAGCTAGTGAGTTAATGGACAATACCATTTTCCTTAAGGAATCACTTAAAAAAATAGGATATAATCTGGTTGTCGAACCTGAATTAAACATTGTATCATTTAACCATCCAAATATTGATGCTTATGAACTTTCTAGGTTACTTGACAATAAAGGTTGGAAGGTTTCTGTTTCATCATGCCCTATAGCTATTCGCATAGTTTTAATGAGTCACGTTAAAAAAAGTCATTTAGAAGAATTTTTAGAGGATTTGAAGGAGTTATTTTAATTAAAAAAAGAATAATAATTTGGTGTATTGGTGGGTACACCATTATTTTATATTTTCAACATACATTAATGGATAATTTAATTCCTCTATAAACTCCATTCGAATAATAGCTTCTGCATTATCTACTTTAGTATGGATTTTAACATCTAGCATATCTCCATTAAGGGATGTGTAATCAAATTCAGATAATGATTCTTCTAATTTTTTAAAGTTTATTGTAACTTCAACATCTTCAATGGCTGGCTGAAGTTTTAGTGAGTCTTCTATTGCATTTTCCAGGCTTTTCTTTGTTTTGCTGTTTACAGGTGTTCCTATAAACTGATGGAACAACGCCCCCATACTTATAGCTCCTTCAAATATTGCCCTTTCTCTTGATGTTATATTTGAGAAATATTTCTTATCAACGTCCATTTTATAGCCTCCTTTATGAGATTTCTCCATTTAAAAATTTTATTTTTGAAAATATTATATCGGGTTCTATTGGGAAGAAATAGAAATAGAATATTATTCCTGAAACAATCAGAACAGTTATGATGAGATAAATTCTGTTATCTTTGTTATAGATTAAACTTAATGCTAATCCTCCGATCAGGAAAATTATAGCTATTATCAGTCCATAATTTTGTTTCGGATTTTCCCCAAGTATTTTCTCCTGAACAGGTCCTGTTGAATTTTTCTCTCCTTCTATTATTAATCTATTTGCTGTAGAACCTATTGGGTCACATGTAATTAGATATACCTTAGTTCCATCTAGATTATTTCTTATTTTGTAAGTTGCAGGAACTACTTTCTTTTCCTTTACTGTATAGTTGACTTCACCAGTTCCTGGCCACTGAAATACTAGTTTGTCTCCGGCAGTTATCTCATCTAGCCTCAAAAATGGTGATCCCTGTAGTGTTCTGTGTCCATAGATAATCATGTCTCCAGTATCTGGTTTATATGATTCTGGAGGCATGTAAACCCCTTGTGATAGTGAGTTATTATTTATTTTTTCACTTAATTCTATGGCAGGTATGGTTAAAACAGGATATTCAACATTTTTTTCATAAGCCGTTTTCATTGAATAATAGTCCACTTCCCCAAGTGTATATAGTCCTAATATTGCTATAACAATTATTAAAATAACTGTTAAAGCTGTTGGCTTTTCTATTATCATTATATTATTTTTCTTCTTTATTAATTTTTTTAATCTAATTGTAAGTCTTCGTTAACTGGTTTACCATCCAGTTTGGAGCTTCAGTTGTTGGTATTGTTAAAATAAGATTGTCCATATTATTTATGACATAATTGACATTGTCATGAGGCACTTCTATTAACAATAAATATTGTGCATCCAGCTCTGCTAAGTTGATTTCTCTTTCACAGTTAGCTAATTTCACTCCATAATCCTGAAGCATTTTTATCGTTTGTTTTTCGTTATATCCTCCGGCTAATGATCCTTTTATCATTTCAATCACATTTGCTGTAAATGTTTTCGTGTTTTCATTGGGATTGGTTTTGTTTCCATTTACTAATGTTTGTGATGTTCCGTATTCTGATTCTATCTGTCCACTTTCTTCACACCGCATTATTGAAATTACAGTACATCCGCTAATTGTTGGTGCAGTTATATTTTCAGGATTTGCAGTATTATTTATTGTATTTTGTGTATATATGTCAATTACATTTCCAACAGAGACTAGTCCTGCTCCAGCTTGCAGTCTGGATATTAATATTGGAACGGTTATTGTGTCTGGTTTTTTAAATTCTATATTTGAAATTACTGAAAGCCCTTTTGTGTCTACGATTTTTAAAGCTTCAGACGTTGGCATTAGCACTGTTTTATTCTCTTCACTTTCATAAACCGCCATCGTTCTATTGAATTTGTCTTTATTTTCGTTTATTGATTTTTTCTGGAATTCTCTCCAGTCTTTTGTTCCAGGTCCAATTATATTAATTGATCTTACTTCAGAGGGACTTTTAGAGTTCTCTATTCTTTTTTCCAATGTAAATGACTGTGAAGCTGAAGCTAAAGGTCCTTTATATATTCCATGAAGTTCGTTCATCTTTTCAATTTTTGCTGATTCTAAACTTTCTTGTGATGGGGCATATATTAAAAAATAGTAACAGGAAGTTATTAGAACTACTATTATTAGTGTTGTAATAGCTATTCCTATTTTTTTCTTTTTTTCGTCTTCTGTTGGATTTATTGGTTTTGGTTTTAGATATTTTTCTATTTTTTTATTTATCTTTTCAAATATCTTCAAATCCTTATCAAATTCTCTTTTGCTATCTTTTTTAATTTGGGGTTTATATAATTCAGTTTGCCGAATTTGTTTGTTGTCCGTGCTTTCATCATTGTCATAGGGATATTGGGAATTTTTTGGTTTTCTATTGTTCATTCCAAGACCTCTACTTAATTAAATTAAGTAGATGGTTAGAGTTTATCTAATAAACAACTTAATAAGCAGTATAGGCATATAATCAATAACAATAAGGCAGGAATATTGATATTGAAAAGAACTATTGGGAAAGGTAATATTAAAAGAACTATTAAAATAGCTCCAAAAGCAATAAGTGGAATGTTGCTCACTTTTTCATATTTAATATTACTTATCATGAATAATGAAGTTATAACCATTAAAATCATTCCTGCATAAATATTAAACATCCCTGTTAGGTAATAGCTTCCAAGAATAACACTAATTCCCGGAATTGGAAATCCAATAAATCCTTTAAAATTAATATGGTCATTAATAGCGTTATATCTTGTTAATCGAAGCACTCCACACACTACCATTAACATACATACTCCAATGACCAGTATTTCTGGAGAATTAGGGATTGTTTTTGAAATTGAGTAAAGTAATATTGCAGGAGCCACTCCAAATGAGACTACATCAGAGAGCGAATCTATATTTTTTCCAAAGCCGTATTGATCATTTCTATTAATTTGTCTTGCTACCCAACCATCTACAGAGTCAAATAAAAGTGAAAAGAACATTGAGATTGTTGCATATTCTAAATATCCGTTAATCGAAAGGATAATTGATAGAAATCCACTTAACATATTTAAAAGGGATACAATATCTGATAATGCCATAAAACTTGTTATTTTTGTAGTTTCGATTTTCATTTTTTGACTCACGGTAGTACTTTTTAAGTTATTTTTTATTAATTTTTTCTTGGCAACAAACTTATTTTTTTTAACATCCATATTTACTGTTTGAAAAATATCTATTTTTTAGAAATTAAGCAATTGTCTGGAATTAATAAAATTAATACTATTTAATTAATTGTCTGTAATTATTATTAAATTTATTTTTATTTTAAGGTCTTTTTTTAAATTAAAGATAAAATATATATAATAATAATTTGTAAGTATTAATTATTAGAACTTTAATAATGTTTTTTATAATTTTCTTTATTAATCATTATTTGGCTATTAAATATGGTATTTTGAACTTTATAGTAACATTATTTGAGTGTGTGATTATACATTAATAAATTGTGAGTAGTTAAATGATAGAGGATAATATACAGGCTTTAAGACGTATGGCACGAATATCATCAGACGGCGACTCTGTAGAAGCAAAAACATGGTGTATTGTTGCAGGTAATGTTGATTTGATTGATGAGATTGCATATAAAGCTATAGCATCCAATCGTTCTGTAAAAATATTATTTAGGGAGCATGTAATAGTAAATGAAAACAAATTGTCTAAAAAATTTGATTTCATAATGTTATATGGTTCATCATTTAAAATCGATGAGATTAAGACTTTCTGTGATGAAAATGGAGGGGCTTTTATAAGAATATCTCATGATTATGTAAATAAAGAACCTAATTTAATGGTTTTCATCGCTCCTGATAATGTTATTAAGGGCACTGTTGCTTTAATTGAAAAATCTAAGATTCCGATTGATATTTTAATCGAATCTCAAACAACAGCATTTATTGATGTTGATGTAAGTTCTAATGTCAAACTACCAAAATTTATTAAAAAGGCTCTAAAACCAATATATGTGGCGGGAGATGTTGTTTTGTCAGCTGTTTTAGTGTCAATTGAAAATGTTGAGGATATTTTTAAAGTTCAAAGTATAGCTACATCAAATAAAATTTTTGTTATAGATTTTAAAGATTTTGATATGGAGGCCACCAAATGAATATATTCGGACGTGAGGAAGAAAAAGAAGTAAATAACCCTTCTGATAACACTAGAATTATCAGAAATAGTTTAGGAATAGATTTAGGTACTTTAAATACTGTAATTGCAAAACCTGCAGGGGATAAATTTGAACTATATCAAATCCCTTCTGTCGTTGCGGTTAAAAAAGATGATCCATCAGAAGTATTGGCTGTTGGTGAAGAAGCTAAAAAAATGCTTGGAAGAACACCTGAAGATATTGTTGCAGTTAGACCTTTGAAAAAAGGCGTAATTGAAAATGTTATGCAGGCACAAGCTTTACTCATTAAAGCAATGCAAATTGGTATTAATGAAGGAGAAACCGTTGGCAGAATTGTTATTGGTATTCCTGGGGATGCTTCTGAAGTAGAAAAAAATGCTGCTGAAGAGATAGGTAAAAAAGCTGGAGCAGAATATGTTCGTGTAATTAGTGAAGGATTAGCTGCTGCTATTGGAGGAGGATTGCCAATTGCAGAAGCTCATGGAACTATGGTTGTTGATATTGGTGCAGGTTCTACTGATATTGTAATAATCTCTCTTGGAGGCATCAACGATATTGAAACAGTCAGATGCGGTGGAGATGATATTGACAACAGGCTTGTTGAAATAGTTGCTGAGAAATTTGATGTGGCTATTGGTATTCATGATGCTGAAGCAGCTAAAATGGAAGTAGGTATGGTTCGCTCTAATGAACAATTTGAAAATTTAAGTATGGAAGTTATTGGTAAATCTCTTAAAACAAATAGGCCTGAAAAAGTTGTTATCGATTCTGATTTAGTGGCAGAAGCAGCTGAACCATATATTGAACAAATCATCGATGGTTTAAATATTATTCTTGAAAGATTATCTCCGGAATTAATGGCTGGAGTTTACAACAATGCAATTGCAGTAGGTGGAAGTTCAGGATTCCGCGGATTAAAAGAAAGAATTTACGAAGAAATTGGAATTCCTCTTGAGATTTCTGATGATCCTATGACTGTAGTTGCAAAAGGAACAGCTATCGTTGCTGCTGAACCTTTAGCATTAGAACCTGACGTACGTATTAGGGCAATGAAATAATCTTTTTTATTTCATTTTTATAACTTTTTTTTGATATTTATGGATATTCTTGGTGTTGATGAGGCTGGAAGAGGTTCTGTTCTCGGCCCATTAGTTGTTGCAGGTGTTGTTGTTCCTGAGAATATGAATTCTGTTCTTGAGAGGATGGGTGTTAAAGATTCTAAAAGATTAGTTCCTAACAGGAGACGTATTTTATCCCGTAAGCTTAAGAAAATGTTTGATTATAATGTTGTTGTATTGTCAGCAAGGGATATTGATAATTTAAGGGCTGATGGTGTTAACCTTAATGAAATTGAGAAAAATGCAATGGCAGAAATAATATCTGGCCTCAATCATGATAAGGCTATTGTAGATGCTGTTGATGTTAAACCTGAAAGATATCAGAATTCCTTATGCGAAATCACTGGATGTGATGTTTTAGCAGAACATAAAGCTGATGATAATTATATTCAGGTAAGCGCTGCTTCTATTATAGCTAAACAAACCCGTGATGAATTCATTGATGAACTCAACAAAGAATATCGTAAACTTGGAGGAGTTGGTTCAGGATATCCTAGTGATCCAACTACTAAAAAGTTTTTAACTAATTTTTCTTATGATGAAATGCCTGATTTTGTTAGAAAATCATGGGCTACAGTTGCAAAAATGAAGAAATGAATATAATATTTAAGTATTTGAATTAATAAAATTAAGTTTATAAAGTTATATCTGAGGATAAATATGATAATTGAATATTTAACTCAATTTTTCGAAGCATTAGTGGAAATATTTACTGAAGGAGGGATAATTACCTATGTGATTCTGTTCATAGGTATCTATGGGCTTCTCATAGCTCTTAGAAAAATCCACTATCTTAGAAAAATTAGTAAAGTAGACGCTAGTGAGATTTTTGGTGTTGTTACAGTTTCTATGGAAAAAGGAGGAGCTGTTGAAGCATTAAAACAATTAAATTCTTATAAAAATCCCGTTTCTAGAATCATTTCTGAGACCTTAAAAATAGGTTATAAAAACAAAATGGAAGTTGAAGAAAGTATTGAACAGATTTTCATTGTTGAAGTCAGTAGAATGACAAAAAACATCAATACTCTTAAGACCATTATTGAATTGGCACCATTTTTAGGGCTTATCGGTACTGTAATCGGTATTTGGATGACTTTTAAAGCATTAGGAGTAAATGCAAATGCAACAGCTATGGCACAAGGTATTTACACAGCTCTTATTACAACTATTATTGGATTAACTGTAGCTATTATTTTATTACCTATTTACACTTATATCCAGAGTTTAATTTCTCATGAAATGGATAAGATTGAACTTGCTACTAAAATGACTAATTGGGGTTATGGTATAGCTAAAGTTAGAGTTGATGCTAATGTGGAATGTGCATTAGAAGCTTTACAAAGAGCTGAAGGTGTTGTAAATACCAGAGTTATTTCAGACCCTTATGCGAATATTAAAGTTTCTTTTAAACCAAGTATGTTAGATAAAAGTATTTCCAATGTTATTTTAGAAAAATGTAACGTTAACTCTGAAATCATTGAGAGTAAGTTAAAACAGTAGTGATTTTATGGCAATTGATGTTAGATCTTATAAAAAGAAAGTATTAAACCAGAGACCATCTTTTAACTTGGTTCCTTTTATTGATATTTTATTTACTCTTATGATATTTCTGGTTATAACAAGCAGTTTCTCAACAAGTCCAGACATGGCTACAACAGATCAGGATGGAGGAACTGGAAAACCAAATATGACAGACAGCAGTGGACTTAAGGAATATTATGTTGTACCTGTAGCTAATTTGCACAAGGTCACAGTAAATGGTGAAGATATGTCTGATATGATTAGAAATAATGCGATTGGAGTGCTGGCTTCGGTTATGGATGAAGGTGAAGTTACAATTAAGCCAGGAGAAATTACAATTACCACTCCTTCAGGCATTAGTCCAAGTGAAGCTGTTCACGTTCCTGAATAATTAAGGAAATTTGGAGATTTTAAAAATGAAATATACAGGGAGAATTTTATCAATTGGGATGAATACAGATGGAAAACCTTTTGTAGCTTATAGGGTATCTAGCAGGTCATTTCCTAATAGGCAATGCCTTAAATTTGATAATAGGGCAGCTATAGTTCCTAAGGAAGGTTTTGAAAAAGATATTTATAAAAATACCTATATCACTTATAATTGTATCAGAATTGTTAAGGATATAGCTATTGTGTCTAACGGGTCACATACAGATGTAATCGCTGATAAGATCCATGTTGGAATGAATATTAGGGACGCTCTTGCTTATTCATTGTTGACAATGGATTATGAGAAAGATGATTATCATACTCCAAGAATTGCAGGTGCTATTACTTCCACTAATAAAAAAGGGGAATACGAGTGCTATATTGGAATAGCTAATGATGAAAAATTCTTAGTTGACAAGGTTCCTTATGGAACAGCAGCATTTATTTCAACTTACGGTTCACAGGATTATGACAGCGTAGAGTTTGAGGCTAAAAGTGCTGAAGATGCAGCTCAATATATTTTTGATCAAGGTATTTTTGCTAATTATAAAAAACCTGTCACTTCTGGAGCTGCAGTTTTTGATGGGGAGTGGATTATAGACTCACTTAACCCATAATCTTTTTTTATTCTTTTTTTCTTTTATTTTTGTGTTGATTTATATGGCAATTGAATTAATTGGTCTTAAAAATATTCCTTTAGTTAATAAGGATGATAATATAGCTGATTTAATTGAAGAATCTTTAAATAAACAGGATATTAGTTTAGCTCATGGAGACATTATACTAATTGCTGAGACTTTAATTTCTAAAGCTGAAGGCAATTTTATTGATCTAGAAAATGTCACTCCTTCTAAAGAAGCTATTGATTATGCGAAAAAATGCGGAAAGGATGCTAAACTTGTTGAAACTATTCTTCAAGCTTCTAATGAGGTTGTTAAGGTTGGTCCAGATTTTATAATTACTGAAACCCATCACGGATTTGTTTGTGCTAATGCAGGAATTGATGAGTCTAATGCTGATGATAACCTAGCTACTCCAATGCCTGTTAATCCTGACAAATCTGCTTGTGAGATTAGGGAAGCTCTTGAAAATAAGTATTCTACTGAAATTGCAGTTATAGTTACTGATACTCAGGGAAGAGCTTTTAGGGTAGGGGCTATTGGTACAGCTATTGGATGTAGTGGAATCTCTCCTTTATGGCGTAGAGTTGGTGACGTTGATTTATATGGTCGTGAACTTGAGACTACCGAAATAGCTACTGCTGACGAACTTGCAGCTGCTGCTTCATTGGTTATGGGTCAGGCCAACGAAGGAATTCCTGCCGTTCTAATTAGAGGTTTCGACAGTTTTGATTTGTTAAGAAATGTGGATGAAGGTATTTCTAAATTATTAAGGCCAAAGAAATTCGATGCATTTAGGAGCTAGTTAATTATGATTACTGTTTTATCGGGAGGTACTGGAACTCCAAAATTGTTGCAGGGTATTAAGGAATGCGTACCTCAGGAGAATCTGAATATTATTGTTAATACTTTAGAGAACGATTATTTTTCAGGAGTTTATGTTGCTGCAGATTTGGATACTGTGTTGTATACTATGGCTGATATGATAAATGAGGAGTTTTGGTATGGAGTTAAAAATGACACTTTTATCACTCATGAAAGACTTGCAGAAATTGGAACTCCAGAGTTGCTTAAAATAGGGGATATTGATAGAGCAACTAAAATACAAAAGACTCTCTTAATGGAAAATCATACCTTAAGCGAAACTGTTAAAATACAATCAGAGAATATGGGTATCAAAGCTAATATTATGCCTATGAGCAATGAACAGTCTGATATTAAAATTGTAACAGACATCGGTAAACTGGCTTTCCATGATTTTTTAATAAAATATCAGTGTGAACCTGAGGTTTTAAATCTTGAATTTAGCGATGTTAGTCCTGCTCCAGGTATTATTGATGCTATTAAAAATTCCGATTTGGTTATTATCGGCCCGTCCAATCCAATAACTTCAATTTCACCAATATTGGCTCTTGAGGGGGTCAGGGAAGCATTGAAAGATGCTTATGTTGTAGCTATTTCACCAATCATTGGAAATGACTCTGTTTCAGGACCTGCCAGTAAATTTATGAAAGCCTTAGGAATACCTGTCTCTTCATTAGGAGTTGCATCTTTTTACAGTGACTTTTTGGACTGCTTTGTAATTGATAATAAAGATGCTAATTTGAAGGATGAAATAAAGAAATTAGGATTTGATGTTATAATTACTAACACTATTATGAAAAATTTAGATGATAAAAAGAGTCTTTCAGAATTAATTTTAAATAATAAATAAAATATAGTTTTATATGTATTTTAAATTTGGTGACATGATATGATACAAATGACCCTAATACAAATTGATAATTATGGTCCTTGGACTGTTACTCCAAGACCAAGAACAGAATCTGATCTTCAGATTTTACAAGCTGAACTTTATGCAGATATTCAAAGGCAAGTTGCTGCTAGAAAAGGCTTGGTATTTTATACAAGATTTGACAATTTACTTGCAATTACTAATGGTCTTACTGTAGAAGATCATTTAAGAATACAAAGATCAATTAGAAACAGATACCCAATTACTATTAGTATGGGTATTGGGGCTGCTGAAACTCCTCACGAAGCTCAAAAATTAGCTACTATTGCACTTCAAAAGGCAGGTGGAGCTCAATCTAGTGAAAGAAAAGAGATTTTAGCAGTTGATAGCATTATTGAAAATCCTGAAGATTCATTTGTTCAAGTAGCTCATATTGATATTAATAGTGTCACTGAAACCTTAACCGATATTGAATCAGCATTTGATACTAGTTTTATGGTAAACAAAACTCAGCATTACTTAATGACCAAATTAGTTAAAAGAGGAGCATTATTATTCTTCATTGGTGGAGATAATTTCATGTCACCATGTAACGGATTATCTGAAAAAGATATTGAAAACCTTTTAGTTGAAATCGATGAAGAAATCGGTATTGGTCTTAAAGCAGGTATTGGCAGATCCGATAATGCTGAAGACGCTGCTTATATGGCAGACATAGGTCTTGAAGAGATTCGTGATAAAAATAATGAAATGTGGACTTGTGTAGTTGATAAATTATAAGGAGGAATTTTTATTAAAGTAGTTGCTCCAATGGCAGGAATTACTGACGCTGCTTTTCTAAATAAAGTAATTCCTTATGGTTTTGATGTAGCTACTTTAGGAGGATTCAATTTAGATGAGCCTACAATTGAAGCCTCTCGCTTAATTCTTGAAAGAGGAAGAAAAGAATTTCACTTTCCTCAAAAACTAATTTTTTCTCATATATCTAGTGAAGCTTCTTTAATTAAGAATCAACATCCTTCTGTTAAAGTTTCAGCTAATGTACGTTCTACTACTCCAGAACCTATTATTAAACTTGACGATATTGATGATTTAGACATTATCGAGATTAACTGCCATTGCAGACAACCTGAATTTCAGGAAATCTCCTGCGGTCAAGCCATGCTTCAAAGAGATGACTTAGGCGACTTTATTTCAGAAGTTGTTAACAATGTTTCTAAGGAAGTTTCAGTTAAGATTAGAGCTAATGTTAGTGATGATTTAAAGGTTTCCAGGATTATTGAAGATGCCGGGGCTGACTATTTGCATGTGGATGCCATGAAACCAGGTGTTTTTGATGCTGATTACGAACTTTTAGAAAATTTATGTTCTAATCTGGACGTACCGGTTATTGGGAATAATTCTATCGATAGCGAAGAGAAAATTAAAAAAATATTAAAAACAGGCGTTTCTGGATTTTCAATAGCTAGAGCTCTTATTTCTGGTAAACTTACTTTTAACATAGCTAATTTTTAATTTTATTTGTTTTTAGTTGGATATAGTTTATATTAGGCACCATAACAATGTTATATAACAATTATTATTAGAAAGCCTTATAAATAGAGTTTTCTATAAATATATAATAATATATCATAAAGGTGATTTAATGGAATTTATAACTCTTAAAAATATTACAAAAAATTTTGGTGGAGTTGATGTTCTTAAAAATATAAATCTTACAATCAATGAAGGAGAAACCGTAGGTATTTTAGGCCGTAGTGGTTGCGGTAAATCAGTATTAATCAACATGCTAAGAGGAACATTAGATTACAAACCAGATGATGGTCAGGTAATCCTTAACCTTGCAGTATGTCCAGAATGTCTGTCTGTAGAGTCTCCATCTCATGTGGGAGAAAAATGTAGCTGTGGTGGAGTCTATGAATCACAAGTTGTAGACTTCTTCAACTGTGACAGAAAACTTTTTGCAAGTATTAAAAGAAGAATAGCTATTATGCTACAACGTAACTTCGCATTATACGACGAAGAAACCGTAATTGAAAATGTAATGAGGGCAATGGCTGATGAAGGGGATTTTGAAGATAAATTATACAAAGCATTGGAACTTCTAGAAATGGTTCAAATGAATCACAGGATTACCCACATTGCTCGTGACTTAAGTGGGGGAGAAAAACAAAGAGTAGTGCTTGCAAGACAATTGGCAAAATCTCCAATGTTATTCTTAGCTGATGAGCCAACAGGAACATTAGATCCGCAAACTGCAAGAAAATTGCATAATACCTTAATTGAAGGTGTTAAAGAAAAAGGCATTACAATGTTAATTACTTCTCACTGGCCGGAAGTTATGAACGAAGTAGCTGACAAGGTAATCTGGTTAGATGATGGAAAAATAATTGAAGAAGGTCCATCTGCAGAGGTAGTGGAAAAATTCTTAGAAACAGTACCAGTTCCTGAAAAAGTAGATAACCCAGAAATCGGTGAAATCGAAATTAAAGTTGAGGATGTTAAAAAACACTATTTCTCAATAGAAAGAGGAGTAGTAAAAGCAGTAGATGGAATCGATTTAGAAATCCGTAAAGGAGAAATCTTCGGAATTGTAGGATTAAGTGGTGCAGGAAAAACAACCTTAAGTAGAATGCTTATCGGTCTTACAGAGCCAAGTAGTGGAAGTATTGAAATTAAACTTGGTGATGAATGGATTGACATGACAAAAGTGGGTCCACTTAACAGAGGACGTATAATGCCTTACTTAGGTTTATTACACCAAGAATACTCATTATATCCTCACAGAACAATTATGGGAAATTTAACTGATGCAATCAGCTTAGACTTACCTGCAGAATTCGCAAAAATCAAAGCTATTCACGTGTTGACTGCCGTAGGATTTTCTGAAGAGGTAGCACAAGGATTACTTGATAAATATCCTGACGAATTAAGTGTAGGAGAAAAACACAGAGTAGCTTTAGCACAAGTTTTAATTAAAGAACCTAAAATAATCATCTTAGATGAACCAACAGGTACAATGGATCCAGTTACAAGGGTTATTGTAACAGACTCCATTTTAAAAGCACGTGAAGAGCTAGATCAAACATTTATTATCATTTCCCACGATATGGAATTTGTACTTGATGTCTGTGATACAACAGCTATGATGAGAGGCGGAAAAGTATTAGAAACAGGTACTCCTGAAGAGATAGTTGAAATTTTAACTGCAGATGAAAAAGAAGGAATGTTTGGAAACCAATAATTTCCTTCTAAACTATTTTTTTTTAAAAAAATTTATTTTTATGGCTTGAATTGGATATTTTATAGCTATTTTTCTTAGAATTTTTATTTTTTCCAAACTTAAACATTCCTTAAAACAATCATGTTGATAAGATTTTTTTTCTTTTTGAAACTTCAATTTCACCGCTGATGGAGGAGCAATATACTGGACTGGAAAATATGGAACATTAAAAAATTGCCAATTCGACAACAACATAGCTAGAGGTAATGGAGGTGCTATTAACTGGCAAGGTGTTAATGGTAGTTTAATTGAATGTTCTTTCACTGATAACTCTGCTAATTTAGGTGGTGGTGTTCATTTTGGTGGTGGCAGTGTCAATACTATGTTAATTGGTTGTACTTTCAACAGTAACATAGGTAATTCTGCCGGTGCCATTTCCTCAGGTGGATCTAATATTAATATAAATAATTGTACTTTCAATAGTAACACTGCTAATAATGGTGGAGGTGGTGCTATTAACTTATGGTCTAATTCTATTAATACCACTATAATGAGTTCTACTTTTACTAATAATACTGCAAACAATGGAGGTGCTGTTTACTGGAGTAGCGCTAATGGTAGGTTAATTGATTGTTCTTTCACTGATAATGCTGCTAATGTGGAAGGTGGTGCTATTAACTGGCAAGGTGTTAATGGTAGTTTAATTGAATGTTCTTTCACTG
>OGXX01002350.1_pt1 | contig 17325 bp, 18 predicted proteins | sample 1576301 | NCBI WGS metagenome assembly OGXX01 (sample SAMEA3541469, study PRJEB24748) | human gut metagenome | biome: human gut; feature: human-associated habitat; material: faeces | place: China | collected 2012
AGTCTATTTCTGGTTGTGTATCTACATCATCTAATTCATCTGGAGCAAGGATGGCGGTAAGTTTTTCAATATAATCTGTGTATGGAGTAATATCAGTTAAACGTTTTGCAACCGCATTACCAGGATGCGCCCATTCACCAACTTGAAGCCACTTTACAGCGCGGACATTTTTGTATTCCTGACGAAGAGCATCAAAAACATAACCGCCTGTAACAATACCCTTACCAACAAGTGTATTACTGCGTTTTGCAAAAATCACATCATTAACGGCTACTGTATTTGCAAAATTCCATGCCATTAAAGCCTGATTTTTGCGGGATGTACTGTTGTCATATACAGTTATCAGTTCTTGACGAAGTGCTTCCTTAGAAGGATATTGAGAATAATCACCGATGTCATCCATGCCCAAAACCATAAATCCTTTTTGGTAACATTCATTCCAACTGTTATCATCGAAGACAGTATACATCCAGTAGTGCTTTTTATGTTTTTCGTCAGAAAGAACATTAGTATTAGAGTGGTCAGAATCCTTCCAGTCTGCTACATTCTTTCCGTAAATATGTCCGAACACTATGCCTGGGATGTTACATTTTTGGATAAATAGAGCAATTTGTCCCATGCGAATAAAAGGAATATCACTAGGTTTTTGATTTAGAAAATGTAATACTTTCAGTTGTATATCTTGACCGTAAAAAGGGGCAAGTAAGGTAGGAAACAACAGGTGATAATATTTCATTCTCCATACAGTATTAATTCCAGAAATATGTTCTAGTTGTTTATAAAGGCGTTCATAATCTGACAAAGATTCTAAAGAACCAAAAGATGATATTATTTCGGCACCTTTTACCAGATCATCACGTATTTCTTTGGCTTTAAGTATTGCTTCATCTTCAGTAAGTAAAACCGGTTTTAATGGAGAACCAGAGGTCCAGTTTTGAGTTTTTTTATGATAAAATAATCCAAACTTATAGGCAGATCCACCTGAAATACCTCCAAACAAGTGGAGACTTTTATCCATTTCCAGCATATAGCAGAGATTAGTTTTATTTCCTTCATCGTTATAGAATAAAGAAGTTAATAGTTCTCTTCCTGAAAGAGATTTCAGTTTCGCTACCCCAAAAAGATTTATAAAATTTTCTCGTAATTCATCAGCTTTATGAGCAAGAGAAATACATTCTGGTATTTGAGCTTCATTATAAAACCAGTCAGGAGAATATTTTCCTGGTTCATTTTCTGTTATCTGAATATTCGACATAATATACCTACGAATTTATAAACTAGGATTAGTATATCATTTAACTGTAGCACTGTCATAGATTATCGAAAAATAGAATTATATTGATATTAAAAGAGAAGAGCAAGATCCACCCGGGTAATACCGTATCGTAATAATCGTAGATAATATTCGAAAATTAAGAATATTATATTGGCTGCATTGAAAATGTAAGCGGGTAAAAATTGAATATTTTTTACAGAGCATCTGGCAGAAGCCGGAGGTTTGTTTTGAAAATTTTGAAAGAAAATATTATGTAAATGGTGCGGAAATCTTTGATGGAAGCTAATTAGATGAAGATAAAATTGAATCAAGAGGATGAAAATAGAATATTCATCAAGAATAAATTTGTTAAACACAGGTGGATCTTGCTCTCGTATAAAAATTCAGATTAAAAAGAAGAAATAGCAAAGAGCGAGATTCACTAGGGATTATAGTACCTTAATTGGTTCTCTACTTATCTTTAAGATTATGTGGAGTTTTGGGATGCTCAGTAATGAAATTATGAAAAAAAATTCTGATGAGGGGGCTGTATTTTATGCCCTCTCCCTTTGTATATATAGAGGGATAAATTTTGGTGGATATTAAATTCAAAAATATATTTCCTCAAATATTGAGAAGGTGAGGAAGAAACAAATGAAATATTTGTACATGGATGAGCAGGAGCGGCAGATACAGTATTATCAATTTCCAAAATTTTTGTTGGAATTACAGCTAAATCAGAATGCAAGAAAAGAATTTATGACAGAATTCTGGAGAGATGTATTCCGGTAAAAATCGATGGAGTCAGCAGACGTGAAGCCATGGCAAATGACAATATGCAGACTATGAAAAACATTCTGAAAATCTAGGACTATTTCAAAAGAAATTTTCATAGTAATGGACAAAGAGTGAGCAGGGAGGAGGTGGGAATTTCACCGTGACGAAAAGAAAACTGAACTATCGATTTCATAATCCAAATCCGGTGGAAGTGACCGCCGATTACATATTGAAAGTGATGATAGAAGCGAATACTGAGAAGGTGGAGAAGATATTGCGGGAGAATATGGTGCAGATGGAAGTAAATGAATGTGAACTGGAATAAAGCGGATAGATGAGGAATGGATTGAAAGTCATTAACATGAAGTCTAAGGTGTATAATTTTGTCGAAAATCGCCGAAATGTAAATTATAATATAAAATATGAGATTTTATCTCATAAAGCTATTGCAAAAATAAAAAAACGAAATATAATAAAGATATAGGCAAGAAGTTTGGACTAATGGAGGTAAATAAGATGTTATGCCAATTTACAGTGAAAAATTTTAAGAGCATACGGGATGAGGTAACATTTGACATGCAGGCTGCCGCCATTTCTGAGCATGAAGACAGAATTATAAAAGATGCAGATGGGGAATTGTATTTACCGGTATCTGCCGTATACGGACCCAATGGCGGAGGAAAATCTAATGTTCTTGAAGCATTGCATAGTCTGGTTACGAAAGTATTGAGACCATTATATGCTACAAGTAATAACGAAGAGATCGCAATGAAAATGAAAAAACTTGTGATAGAGCCATTTGCTTTTGATGAAGGAACAAGAAATGAGCCAACAGAATTTGAACTGTTTTTTAGAACAGAAATGGCAGAGTACCGCTATGAATTAACTGTTAAAAAAGAAGTAATCGAATACGAAAGATTGGATCGCATAAAATTAGAGACAGGGCGGAGATCAGCACTTTTTGAACGAGATGAAGATGAAATTACTTTGAAAGGTGCATTTGCAAGATTGAAAACCAGTGATGAATTATCCGATACATTGCCGTTGTTATCGTATCTTGGAATTACTTACAGCAAAAACGAAGTGGTACAGGATGTGCTTGACTGGTTTGATGAAGAGATTGATTTCTTGAATTATGGAAATCCTATGCAGGAATTACGAATGGCTATTTCTAAGTCAGAGGATGTAAAAAGACTGATGCTTCAGATGATTCAGGAGATGGATTTGGATATTGTAGATTTCCGTGTAGAAGAAAAGGAGAATGACCGGATCGAAGTATTTACAAAACACGTAGTAGATGAATATGAAGCAGAATTGAATTTATTTGATGAATCCAGTGGAACAAAGAAATTATTTGGATTGCTCCCATTTATTGCAAAAAGTTTATTGAGCGGAACGACACTTGTGATTGATGAATTGGATGCAAAGATACATCCGGTATTACTTAAATACCTTATTATGACTTTCAGTAATATGGAAAAAAATAAAAAGGGTGCACAGTTGATTTTTACATCACATGATCTGTCTACTATGAACAGTGAAGTATTCAGAAGAGATGAAATCTGGTTTGTAGCAAAAGGAAACCGTCAGAACTCAAAATTATATTCTCTTGTAGAATTTAAAAATAAGAAAGGTGAATCTGTACGAAAGGATGCCAAGTTCGATAAACAGTATCTGGAAGGGAAATATGGTGCAGATCCATACCTCAGAAAAATTATAGATTGGGGGACGGTGAATGGCTAAAAGAGGCAGAAAAGAGAAAGACAACTGGAAGAAGAAACGTCGGCAGGAATATCTGGAAAAGAAAGAATTCCGCTATTATATTTTCTGCGAAGGACAAGCAACGGAACCTAAATATTTTCAAGGATTTAAACGGTATATTGAAGATAATCCCATTTATCGAGATATGGTTTTGATTGAAATTGAAGGCTGCCAGGCTGAGACGATGCGGGTAATCGGAAAGGCTGAAGAGTATGTGCGTGAGAATAAGATCACAAAAGGGCAGATATGGTGTGTCTATGATAAAGACAGCTTTCCATCCAGTGATGTCAATGGAGTAGTCCAGCGGGCAGAAGTATTAAATCAAAAGAATCCGGATATTCAGTATCATGCGGCGTGGAGTAACGAGTGTATCGAATACTGGTTCATGTTACATTTTGCATATTACACAGCGAATAATCACAGGTCCGAGTATAAGAAGTTTTTGAATGAGAAATTTCAAGAACTTGGAATTGGGAAGTATGAGAAGAATATGGATAACATATTTGAAACGCTGATGAATGGCGGAAATCCGAAGTTGGCAATTCGGTATGCGAAACGGATTATTGAAAATGGGAAAGGAAAAACACCGGCGGAGATAGCACCTGGAACGAAGGTGTATGAGTTGGTGGAGGAATTGGCGAAGTATTTGCCGGAAGAGGTAAAAAAACAATTTATGGAGGGATAAATCATGGAAACAAAAGATCCAATAAATACAGCAATAGATATTGCGAAAACGGCAAAAGCTGTTTTGCCTCAAACAACGGAAGAAACAGACGGTGCTATATCGACATTGATAGGTTGGTTTAATAATGTTGTTCTATTTCCGATAAAAAAAGCTAACATTACGTATCAATATAAACTTGAATGTTTTAAAGATGATTTATACAATCAAATAGATAAGATACCAGAGCAATATATTCGAGAGCCTGACATAACTATTGCAGGTCCAACATTAGAGTCTTTAAAGTATACATTTGATGAACAAGCATTAAGAGAAATGTATGTAAAGCTTTTAGCATCATCTGTAGATTCAAGAAAGAATTCTATTGTGCATCCATCATATGTGGAAATAATTAAGCGAATGAATTCGTATGATGCAAAACTATTTAAGTATCTTGCGTCATGTAGAGGATACATAAGAACGATAAATCCTAATATTGGCGTTAAGGGCACAAATAAAATATTTATTGATACTATGCCAGAATGGTATATTGTATGGGAAGATGATAATATTTTTCAAACATCTGCATCGTTGGTCAGATTATCTAAATTAGGTGTTATTGAACTTATGTATGATCGTACAGCGGGAGATGAAGGATATGAGATGTTAGAAAATTCAGATGCACTAAAAACCATATTAAAACAATATCAAAGCAAAAATATGGACAAGGAACTGGAAATTATAACGACAAAAAGTATTTTATATGTGAATGATTATGGTAAGCAGTTTGCAACAGCATGTTTGTAGTTTATAGATAATCGGAGGTTAATTGAATGAAACTAAGGAATTTTTTATATTTAAATATAAAAATAGTAAATGATTATTTGTCATCTATTGAGGGATATATATATGATGAAGAAGCTCAATCAATAGCAACGAGTTCAGAAAATGCATTGAAAGCAGGGATAGGTGGAAGATTGTTTTCGGGAGATGGTGCACATACTGGGAAAGCAGAAGAAGAGGTGAAAAGATCAGTTCATATTAGTGATGCTGCAAAATTTGATAAAGTGTTTAAATATCTGCAGGATAGTGATGAGGATGAACAAATAAAATATTACGAATGTCTGTCAGATGAAATTTTTAATAATTTGTGCCGAGATGATTTTTTAGAAGTATTAGTAACAGCACGTTTTTCTAGAATGAAAGAATTAACTAGTACTGTGAAAAAATTAAGTGAATTGGCATCTGTTTTTCAGGAAATTACAGATCAACCAATATTAGATAAAAAAGCACGAGAAGCTGTTACTGGATTTTCGGCGTTGGATCAATTACAATCAGGAAAAGCAATATCGTGTGTCTTTAATTTTGAAGATGGGAAATTTCCATTGATAGCATATTTAGATGAAAATTACTTTAAATGTAATCAAGAAAATTTTGTTGGAGAGTCATATATGGTCTGTAAAGTATTACGAAAAATTCCTAAAGGCAAAAGTATAAAGTTAGATGAAATTTTTGATGATATAAAAAAGATTTCGATGAATAGGCAGCAAAGAAGAAAGATGCCAAAGAATATGGATAATCCAGAAGTTTTGCGGGATGTTATAAAGGGACCTGCATTGGTGGTTGTGCCAATTGCGGTTTATCAATAATAAATTTAGGATGTTTTGCAAAGGTAAAGCATCCTTTTTATATATTTACAGGATATAAAATATGATATCGTAAAAGACGTAACAGAACGATACAACTATAATAGAGAGGTGATACTATGAACATAGCAGCCTATTGCCGAGTCTCCACCGACAAAACCGATCAGCTCAACAGTCTGGAAGCCCAAAAGGAATTTTTCTCAGAATACACAAAGCGCACAGGGGATACTTTAGTAAGATTATATGCAGATGAAGGCATTTCCGGAACTAAAATTAAAAATCGTAAAGAATTTCTTCGCATGATGTCTGATGCAGAGCATGGATTATTTGATATGGTTGTTGTAAAAGACATCTCTCGTTTTGCAAGAAATACTGTAGATCTTTTACAAAATGTCCGTAAGCTAAAATCATTGGGAATCGAAACGCAGTTCTTAACCGCAAATATGACCAGCATGGGAAACAGCGAGTTCGTACTAACCATCTTTGGGGCTCTGGCACAGGAAGAAAGCGCGAATACTTCCAAACGTGTAAAGTTTGGTAAGAAGATGAATGCAGAAAAAGGACGAGTTCCTAATATTGTATATGGATATGACAAAACAATCGGAGATTATTTTAATCTTGCAATTAATAAAGAAGAATCTAAAGTTGTACAGCAGATTTACAAGTGGTACACAGAAGAAGGCTACGGTGCTGCCAAGATTGCAAATATGTTAAATGAAAAAGGATATAAGACAAAACGAAATTGCAAATGGAGTCAGAATGCAACTTGCCGTATTTTGACAAATGAAATATATACCGGAAAAATTATCAATGGCAAGCAAGAAGTCAGTGATTTCCTGACTGGTCAGAGAAGAGACAAGGACGAGACTGAATGGATGGTTGTGGAGCGGCCGGAACTTCGAATCATAGAAGATGAGACATTTGAAAAAGCACAGGAGATTTTAAGAGGCAGACATGCTGCATTTAATCTTAGTCACGAACGGCAGAGTAATAAGCATCTGTTTTCGACATTAATCAAATGTAAAGAATGTGGCTGGTCCTTCCGTAGAACGGTTCGTACTTATAAGAACACGTATGTACGGTGGGTATGCTCGGGGCGAAATGGCCGGGGAGCAGATAGTTGCCCAAATAAAACGGTTGTGGACGAGGAAGAACTCATTGAAGTTTTGCAGGAGTATTTTACAAATGTATTGAAACAAAAGAAAAAAGTGATTGCTCATGTGGTAAATGAATTTCAGCGTGTATATAAAGCCAAAGACGAAAATGTAGAGTACGAAAAAGAATTAAATGCAGAACTTGCTAAATTACAAAAGACAAGACAAAAATATATGGATATGTACACGGATGATCTAATCTCCCGTGAAGAGTTGAATGAGAAGATTGGCGGTTCTCGTCAGGAGATGGAGCGAATAGAAAATGAACTCAAGATGGTATCTTATCATTTAACCAAGGGAGAACAGTTAGAGAACATTTTAAATAATACATTTAAGGAGATTGAGGACATCACAGATGTACATCAGATGACCAATCAGCAGTTAAAACGATTGATTCAGAAGATAGAAGTAGATAAGGAGGGAAATGTAGATATTTATTTACGCTTGCTTGGTGATCTTGGGTTAGATGAGTCTGTATTAATTGAAGAAAATGAAACCGTTCTAAATTGTGACGACCAAACATAAGGACTGTACTGACCGTCTCCAGCAGATCAACCCGTCCATGGCGCGGGCGGTTCGGAGTGTGCTGGATATCAACAAGCAGGAGCGCCATATCCGGGGTGGAATGGCAACAAGAGAGAAGTATCTTCATTTGGGAGAATAAGATTACAGGACGGGAAAAGAAAAATATCCGCCAGAGAAACTGAAGCGAAGGAAAAACGCAGATGGACATAATCCCTCCCGCCTTTACATAGAATAGACAGAACGGCGAGAAGTAAAGGGGGAACAGGATTGTACGATCGTGGTTTGGGGGTGTTGGAACAGTATGGTCTGACAGCGGAGACGGTTCTGCGGGGCAGAGGTGCGCTGATCTGTCAGACGGAGGAAGGATGGAAGAGCATCCGTGAATATTGGGGCTCCCCCGGAAGGATGGAGCAGCAGCGAAAGGTGCAGAAACACTGCCGGGAAGCCGGATTTTTACTGGTGGATCAGGTGCTGGAAAACCGGGAAGGACAGGTGGTCACGACCGGGGAAGACGGGATTCCTTATGTGGTGAAAGAATGGTTTCAGGGAAATGAATGTAACACCAGATCCCGGGAAGATATTTTAAAAAGTCTGGAAGCAATGGCCCAATTACATACGGTGATGCAGATGGAGAGGGAAGACGGGATGCCGGGAACGAACCTTCTGGAAGAGTGCCGCAAACACAACCGGGAACTTCGGAAGACCAGAAAATTCGTGCAGAAAAAGAAGATGAAAAATCCTTTTGAAGAGCTCCTGGCGGCCAGTATTACGCCTTTTCTGGAAGCAGGGGAAATGATGGTACGGGAACTCGAAAACTCCGGTTATGAGCATTTTCGGGAAGAACACAGTCAGGCAGTCTGCCACGGAGACTGTAACCAGCATAATATTATCTTTTCACGGGAAGGTGCCGGTTTTATGAACTTTGAGCACTGGCACTACGAACCGCAGACCGAAGATCTGTGCCTTTTTATGAGAAAAATCCTGGAAAAAAACAACTGGGATCCGGCGCTTGGCAGGCAGATGGTGGAACAGTACAGCCGAAAACGTCCACTTTCCGATGGGGAATTTCGAAATCTGAAACTGCGGCTTTCCTACCCGTGGCGCTACTGGAAACTGGTGAATTATTACGCGGCGAATCAGAAAGTATGGATATCCAGAAAGAACATTGAAAAAATAGAACAGGCGACAGCGCTCTGGAAACCGTGGCAGCACTTTTTGCGGAGTTTTTCCTGAAAATACCTAAAAACCTTGACAAAACGGGAGAGGCAGTATATAAATAGGTGTAGCGTTGTAACCGGTCAGCTTGGAAATGCTGGGAAGGTACGAGAAAGCTATAAAGTATGTAAAATTGCTAATTTACGAAACAGGAGGAATATCATGAACAAAACAGAATTAGTTGCAGCTATGGCTGAACAGACACAGTTATCTAAAAAGGATGCAGAAGCAGCTTTAAAAGCATTTATCGATGTAGTATCTGCTGAATTAAAGAAAGGTGAAAAAGTTCAGTTAGTTGGTTTTGGTACTTTCGAAGTATCTGAAAGAGCAGCAAGAGAAGGAAGAAACCCGGCTACCGGCGAATCCATGGTAATCAAAGCTTCCAAAGCTCCAAAATTCAAAGCTGGAAAAGCTCTGAAAGATCTGGTAAACGAATAATTCACATATGAGATTAGATAAATATTTGAAAGTTTCCCGCCTGATCAAACGCAGAACCGTGGCAAATGAGGCATGTGATGCAGGAAGAGTCCTGATCAATGACCGCCCGGCGAAAGCATCTGCACAGGTGAAGGAAGGCGACGTTCTGGAGATCCAGTTCGGCAGCAAGGCTGTCAGAGTAGAAGTGCTGAATGTACAGGAAACTGTCAAGAAAGAAGAAGCACAGGAACTGTATCGATATCTGTAAAAGAAAACAGAAACGGTTGCAGAAATAACATGAGAGATGAGATCCCTTCATATAATGTATCAGTACATTGTATGGAGGGATTTTTGGTATGGAAGAAAAGAAGGGAGCGACGCACAGCCTCCATCTGGAACAGCGAAGCCGGGGGATGATCACCGGAGTTACTGAGATGAAATCGTTTGATGAGGAGAATATCCTGATGGAGACGAGTCAGGGGACTCTGGAGATCCGGGGAAGCAGCCTCCATGTATGCCGGCTGGAACTTGATAAGGGAGAGGCGGAAATTGAAGGGAAAGTGGACAGTCTGATCTATACGCAGGGAAAAAATGGAAAGAAGAAAGGCAGCCTGTTAAAAAGGCTGTTTCAGTAGATGAGTGCCTATATGGGAAGAGAGCTGGAACTGTTTGTAAAAAGCATGGGATGCGGCGCTCTTCTCGTTTTGCTTTATGACGGGATCCGGATCCTGCGGATCATAGGAAAACGGATGAAATATCTGGATGCTGCGGTGGATCTTCTGTTTTGGAGTGCCGCCGGACTTTTTTTATTTTTTACGTGCCTGAGAGAGAACGAAGGGAGAATGCGGGCGTACCTGCTCTGCGGAATTTTGCTGGGAGCAGGTGTCTGGTATTGGGGAATTGGGCATTTTTACAGAGAATTTGCATTTATTTTGGCAAAAAGGTTGCATTTTTGTTTACAAAGAGTTACAATTTTTTTACTTGTAAAAATGCGCAAATTCTGGTTAAAAATGCGTAAAGGCCTGGGGATAGATAAAAATAAGGGAGCGTGGAATGAGAGGAAAGAAAAGTGCTGCGCGAAGAAAAAACGCAGGAGCACGTCGGATAAAAGTACAGAATAGAATCGCGATGATTTCTATCAGTCTGGTAGTCTGTATGCTTGTGGTACTGCTTGCTTTCAAGGAACATTCGTTACAGGTAAAATATCAGGCGAATGAGAATCGGAAAGCTCAGCTGGAAGAGGAGCTGAAGACGGAAGAAGCCCGTACCAAAGACATCGAAGATATGCAGGAATACATGCAGAGCGACGAATATACGGAAAAGATTGCAAAAGAAAAGATCGGTCTGGTAAAGGACAACGAGATTATCTTTAAAGAAAATAAATAAGCAAAAAATGGCTGTTCGTGTCAAAAATTTCTGACCGGACAGCCTGTCTGTTTGACAAGTTTTTTGCAGCATGTCATCTATAATAAGTCTTCAGGAGTAACTGTGAAAAGAGGAAGCAGTTATCAGCGTAAGATGCCGTAAGGGGGTTATGGATGTATGCAGATATGGATGGTTGCCATGCTCGCAGTCAGTGCAGTGCTGATACTACGGGACATGGCAAAACTTGTTTTCACGGGGAGAAAAAAAGGTCGTCCGGTATACGATGTCTATCCACAGAAAGAAAAAATTGACCGGTATGCGAGATCGTTGCAGAAACTTGCCCATACATTTTATGAGATGCCCGGCAGGCAGGAACAGCTGAGCCAGGCAGAAGTACAGGATATGTTTGTGCAGGTGCAACAGCGGGTGTGTGCAGAATGTAACAGGCAGGAGAAGTGCTGGTCGGATCTGGATCCGCGTACCAGCCAGCAGGTGTTTGAGATGCTGCAGATCATCGAGGAGGGCAACCCCGACCGTTTTCTGCGGGCACAGAGTGAATGGCTGGGGCAGTGTCCACAGGCGTTTCGGTTTACGGAGGAACTGCAACGGATCTTTTTTGAGACCAGAGAGGAACTGTTGTATCGAAACCGTCTGATCGAAAATCGGATCGCCGTGGCGGAACAGCTGCAGGAAGTGGCACGCACGATCCAGAAGATCTCTTCGGATGTCAGTGCGGTATGTACCCTGCCGGATGAGGAAGAAGAGCGGATCCGGAAATACATGCAGAAACAGAAAATCCTGGTGAAGCAGATCTGGTTTCTCGACCGGCCGGACGAAAAGCAGCGGATTTCGCTTACGATGCGCACGAGAGGCGGGCAGTGCCTGACTATGAAAGAAGTGGCGAAACATTTGTCACATATATGTAACTGTCGGATGATCCCATCAAGAGACAGCAAGGCGGTACTGAACAGCGAATGGCGCACGGTACTGTTCTGTGAGGATGTGAACTACAAAGTGCTCTACGGTGTTGCCAGAGTGACGAAAGAGCGGGAGACGATCTCCGGAGATAATTATGCCTGTGCGGCCACCGATGAACAGTTTACCATGTGCCTCTCGGATGGCATGGGTTCCGGTATGGAGGCAAGCAAAGAGAGTGAGACGGTGGTGGAGCTGTTAGAACAGTTCGTGACCTCCGGATTTTCCAGAGAGACGGCGGTACGCATGGTCAATTCTGCCTTGATCTTACAGCGAAAAGGTGGGATGTTTTCCAGTCTGGATGTGTGTTCGCTCGATCTGTATACCGGTGTGTGCGAGTTTTTGAAGGCGGGAGCCGCCACGACATTTATCCGGAGAGGGAACTGGGTGGAGGCGATCACTTCGACCAGTATGGCAGCAGGACTGATGCAGAAGCTGGAATTTGAAAAAACGACGAAGAAACTGTATGACGGGGATTATCTGGTGATGGTCACGGACGGTGTTCTGGACGCGTTCGGGGACGAGCCGGGAGAAGAGATTTTAAAAGAGATGATATTGCAGGCGCAGGAACAGATGCCGAAAGAACTGGGACGGCACCTGCTGGAAAAAACATTGCAGTATGCGGATTATCGGGCAAAAGATGACATGACCGTACTCGTTGCGGGAATATGGAGAAAATAGATGACTACAAAAGGTGGAAGTGGACAAACTAACAGACAGATGTGGAAAACAGAACAGAAAGTGAAAGTATATGTGGAAAGATTCCATATGATCGAACCAAAAGATACGATCGTGCTGGGTATTTCCGGAGGGGCAGATTCCGTGTGTCTGCTGAAGATTCTCGCACGATGGAAAGAAGCGTGGGGGATTTCCCTGCGGGCAGTGCATGTGCATCATCAGCTGCGGGGAGAAGAGGCGGATGCGGATGAGAGATTTGTGCGCGAACTTTGTGAGAACGAAGGGATTCCCTGTAGGGTATTTCATGAAGATGTGCAGGGAATGGCGCAGAGAGAAAAAATCGGTTTGGAAGAGGCTGGAAGGATCGCACGGTATCGCTGTTTTGCAACGGTCTGCGAAGATGTCGGTGGAGGAAAAATTGCTCTCGCCCATCATCAGGACGATCTTGCGGAGACGATGCTCCATCATCTGGTAAGAGGAACCGGCATGGCAGGTCTTTGCAGTCTGAAACCGGTATCCGGCAATCGGATCCGCCCGCTGCTCTGTCTGGAAAAAGAAGAGATTCTGGTGTATCTGGAAGCGGCAGGACAGCCCTGGCGCACGGACAGCAGCAACCTGGAAGACGATTACACCAGAAACCGGATTCGTCATCATGTGTTGGAAGAGCTGAAAACAGAGGTAAATCCGCGGGCGGTAAGGCATATGGCACAGCTGAGTGAAGAACTGGAAGAAACCAGGGCGGTACTTGCACAGGTGGCAGCGAAAAAAAGAAGACAGTATGTCAGAAAAAGCGAAAAGGGTATGCTTCTTGCTGAAGAGTTGAAAAAGGAACCGGATCTGATCGGCAGACAGATCGTGCATGATCTTCTGAAAGAGATTTCCGGGAAACAGAAGGATTTTACCAGGATCCATGTAGAAGCAGTGCAGGAACTGTGGAACCGGAAGGTCGGAGCCAGACGTGATCTCCCTTATGGGATGCAGGCGATACGGACGTATGACGGGATTTATCTGGAGAGAAAAGCAGAAAAATGCGAAACGCGGGATTCTGAAAAAAACGCAGGGATCCAGATAAACGTACAGAGCGAAGGGAGGGAATCTTTTCAGATTGGAGAACTGACACTTACAGTAAGCCGGACTGCCCGTGATTTTGGGGAAATACCGGAAAAAAAGTATACGAAATGGTTTGATTATGATAGAATAAAACAGACACTGGTGATCCGGCACAGACAGCCGGGCGATCGGATCTGCCTTTTTGACGGGGGCGGCAGTAAAAAGCTGAAAGATTATCTGATCGACCGGAAAATCCCGGCACAGAAACGGGATCAGCTGTGGCTTCTGGCGGACGGGTCCGACATCCTGTGGATCATAGGAGACCGGATCAGCGCAGCCTATAAAGTGACGGCGGAAAGTCAGAGGATCTTACAGGCAGAGATTAAAGGAGGAAGTACTCATGAGTGATAAAATTAATGTATTAATCAGCGAAGAAGATGTAGAAAAGAGAATCCAGGAGATCGGAACAGCCATCAGCAAAGAATATGAAGGAAAATGTGTACATCTGATCTGCGTATTAAAGGGCGGCGTATTTTTCGCATGCGAACTGGCAAAAAGAATTACCGTACCGGTAACCATGGACTTTATGTCCGTATCCAGTTACGGAGATGACACCAAATCAAGCGGTGTTGTAAAAATCGTGAAAGATCTGGATCAGCCGCTGGAAGGCAAAGATGTTCTGATCGTAGAAGACATCATCGATTCCGGACGTACCCTGAGTTATCTGATCGAGATCCTGAAAAAGAGAAATCCGGCAAGCCTGAAGCTGTGTACCCTGCTTGACAAACCGGAACGTCGTGTGAAAGAAGTACATGTGGATTATACCTGCTTCAATATTCCGGATGAATTTGTCGTAGGTTATGGTCTGGATTATGCACAGCGTTACAGAAACCTGCCATTTATCGGTGTTGTGGAACCGGGCGCAGGAGAAGACTAAAAATACAAATGAATAAAAACAGTCACAGACTGAATGAAGTATAAAAAGTACTCCCGGCGGCTTTCTGAACATCAGATACAGAAAGATTCCGGGAGTACAACCCGAAAGGAGAAACAACGTGTCAAAACAACTGAAAGGGATAGTAGTCTGGCTGATTGTATTGGTGCTGATGGTTGCCGGATTATCCTATCTTGGCGAGAAGCTGCAGACGCAGAACAATTATTCCTACAAAGAACTGGAACAGGATCTGGAGAATCATCAGGTGTCGGAAGCAGTGATTCATCAGAATCAGCAGACCCCGACGGGACAGCTGATCGTGGTTCTTACCAATGGAAGAAACAAAGACATGTACATCGATGACGTCAAAGAAGTGCGTCAGATGCTGGAGAATGCCAACGTATCCTACCAGATGACGGATGTGCCGAAAGAAAGCAAACTGATCAGTGTAGGTGTTCCGATCGCATCGCTGGGTGTGATGGTGATCCTGCTGTTTATGCTGATGGGAAGAAATGCCGGAAGCAGCGGTGGCGGAAGTAAAATGATGAACTTCGGCAAGAGCCGTGCACAGATGACTACAACATCGGGCAAACGTTTTACCTTCCGTGATGTTGCCGGTCTGCAGGAAGAAAAAGAAGATCTGAAAGAGATCGTCGATTTCCTGAAAAACCCGGACAAATACAACAAAGTAGGTGCAAGAATCCCGAAAGGAGTGCTTCTGGTAGGCCCTCCGGGTACCGGTAAGACGCTGATGGCAAAAGCAGTTGCCGGGGAAGCGGGTGTTCCGTTCTTTTCCATCTCCGGATCTGATTTTGTGGAAATGTTCGTAGGCGTGGGTGCATCCCGTGTCCGCGATCTTTTTGAAGAGGGAAAACGCCACAGTCCATGTATCATTTTCATCGACGAGATCGATGCCGTGGCAAGACGAAGAGGAACCGGTATGGGCGGCGGTCATGACGAGAGAGAACAGACGCTGAACCAGTTACTGGTAGAGATGGATGGCTTCGGTGTCAATGAGGGAATCATCGTGATGGCAGCAACGAACCGTGTGGATATCCTGGATCCTGCGATCCTGCGTCCGGGACGATTTGACCGTACGATTGCGGTAGGTGCACCGGATGTGCGCGGAAGAGAGGAGATCCTGAAAGTTCATGCCAAGGGGAAACCGCTCGGTGACGATGTGGATCTGGCACAGATCGCTCAGACCACTGCCGGATTTACCGGAGCAGAACTGGAAAATCTGCTGAATGAGGCGGCCATTCTGGCAGCAAAAGAGGATCGCCAGTTCCTGTGCCAGAAAGATATCCAGAAAGCATTTATCAAAGTCGGTATCGGAACCGAAAAACACAGCCGTGTGATCTCGGAAAAAGAGAAGAAGATCACGGCATATCACGAAGCCGGTCATGCGATCCTGTTCCATGTACTGGAAAAGATGGATCCGGTCTATACGATCTCGATCATCCCGACAGGAGCAGGGGCAGCAGGTTATACGATGCCGCTTCCGAACCGGGATGAGATGTTTAATACCAGAGGAAAGATGCTGGAAAATATCCAGGTATGCCTGGGCGGACGAATCGCCGAGGAACTGATCTTTGATGATATCACCACCGGTGCATCGGAAGATATCCGCCGTGCCACAAGCATCGCCAAAGCGATGGTGACAAAATATGGCATGTCTGCGAATATGGGTATGGTGACCTACGGTGATGATCAGGACGAAGTCTTCATCGGCAGAGATCTGGCGCACAGCCGTGGCTTCAGCGAGACGACAGCGGCAGCGATCGACCGGGAAGTGAAAGAAATTATTGATGACTGCTATGTAAAAGCGAAAGCAAGTATCCAGGAACACAGTTATGTGTTGGAACACTGTGCACAGCTTCTTCTGGAAAAAGAAAAAATCGGAAGAGCAGAATTCGAAGAATTATTCGAAGAGGAAAAAAATACAGCCGCTTCCGGGGAAATTGTACAAAATTCCGAAGATGAAAAATAAGAGCTTTTTTATCCGCAAAAAAATGAATAAAAAACCACACAAAAAAAATCCATGTTTGTGCACACTTTTCGGGGGCTACATGCTATTATAATAACTGTAAAAACCCCCCAATACATTATATAGTTTTTGCTACACCCCATAAGAGAAATACCTTCTCCAAAAGAGCCAGCGTACCCCGCTGGCTCTTTTACTATATAAAAATCCAATAAACACAATCGTTACATGTGTTCAGAAAAAGGTTGTATTACATGGCGGTGTGGGGTAAAATATAAGGAATGAATGATTGAGAAAGACAGAGGCGTTAGTTCATGGATAAAACAAGAATGCAGCAGTATATGTCACAGATGCGGGCGATGTTCAACAAGCATGCGCTCTACAGCGATGAATCCCCGCAGTATCAGATTCCGTTTGAGCCGAACCCGGGCGACACGGTGAAGATCCGGTTCCGTACCCTGAAAAATAATGTAGATGCGGTTTATTTCATCAGCGGTTCCACCCGTGCACAGATGCAGGTCGGTTTGGTCCGGAACGGTTTTGATTATTACGAGATCGAGATTCCGGTCGGAAATGAGCCGATCCGCTATTTTTTTGAGATTCAGGCAGGCCACGTGGTCTGTTATTACAACAAGATCGGTGTCACAAGAGAGCTGCAGGAGATGTACTCTTTCGGCATTATCCCGGGCTTCCATACGCCGGACTGGGCGAAGGGCGCTGTCATGTATCAGATTTTTGTGGACCGCTTCTGCAACGGAGATCCGTCCAACGATGTGCTGACGGGAGAGTACAGCTACATCGGTGAGCAGGTCAACAAGGTGGATGACTGGAACCGCTTCCCGGAGCAGATGGATGTCCGCAATTTCTACGGCGGCGATCTGCAGGGCGTCATTGACAAGATGGATTATCTGCAGGATCTCGGTGTGCA
>OGXX01002353.1_pt1 | contig 17317 bp, 10 predicted proteins | sample 1576301 | NCBI WGS metagenome assembly OGXX01 (sample SAMEA3541469, study PRJEB24748) | human gut metagenome | biome: human gut; feature: human-associated habitat; material: faeces | place: China | collected 2012
ACTTGTTGAGCGAACGCCCGTCGAAGAGCACCTCGTAGCCCGCGGCAGCCTCGTCGGCCGGGAGGGAGAAAACGGGTGTCGACGGCAATTCGTTGATCCAGAGGTTCCGGAAGGCCACAAGAGCACCCTGTCCGGCCAGTTCGATACGGCCTTGTGCATAAACCGGCTCGCCGGGCGCGCAGAGGTTCGTCATCACGGCATTTTCGGCAACTTTCACGCCATTCTCCACCAGCGTGATGCGATCGTCCACGACCTTAACATAGAGCGTATTCCACGTCCCCGGAGCGTTGTCGGCAACGGTTCGGGCGGCCTTGCCGTCCGCGAGCCCCGTCCCGGCGGCACCGCCCAGGCGGATCAGCGGCATCGAGCGCACGGCCATGCCGGCCTCGCCCTCGGAACGCCATTCGATCCAGAGTTCGAAATTCTCGTATTCCTTTTCAGTCCCGATCGTCGCGGGAGTCTCGGCGGCAAATTCGAGCAGGCCGTCCGCAGCGCCCCAGTTGGCAGCCACCGCCTCGCCGGCGGCTTTGCGGAGCTTCGCCACCTGACGGGCAGGCAGCCTCTTCGCCTCGGCAGGATTCACGGCCACGGCCGTCCATCCCGCGAGCCCGTCGGCCGGCAGCACGGCGAATCCGTCCGCCGGAATCTTACCGAGCAGTCCCGTGAGCTCATCCACGGCATACCCGGCGTCGGCGTCGGATTTGGCGAGTTCCTTATAGACCTCATGCGCCCGCTCCAAGGCCTTGCAGACAGCCTCGCCGCCGGGCATCGGGTTGCACTTGGCAACGATGGTCTTCACGGCCGCGGCGGCCGGGGCGGCAGTCTGCGCATCGTCGAGGTATTCGGCGGCCAGCATCAGTGCCGGGAGGGCGTATACGCCCGAAAGGTAGCCGAGCAATTTGGCCTGCACGGCGGCCGAAGGCCTGAGAGCGAGAGCCTGTCTGTAAAGCTGGTAGCGGCGGATCGGGGTCACGGCGGCCTGCGAAGCCAGGTCGGCATAGCGCATCAGGGCGCGGTCGGTGAGCATCGGATTTTCGGCAGCGATCCCGTAAAGGATATCGGTCATGGCAGGATTTTCGACCGTCAGCAGGGCGGCGAAAGCCGCGTCGCGGTTCCCGGAGCGGAACCCGTCGAGCAGGCTGGCGACAGCCTCCTGCGTGCCGCTCTGCGCCAGCACGGGATAGTAACGCGCAGGGGTTTCCGAGGCCTTCATATAACCTGCGACGGCGCTGTACCGCCTGTCGGCAGGGAGTTGCCCCGAGGTGCGGATCAGCGCCGACTGGATCGCGGCCGTGTGGGCCTCATCGGAAGCGTCGAGCAATGCGGAGAGCCGATCCATGTGCTGCGGCTGGGCGACGAAGGGAAGCGCCCCGTAAGCGGCGGCACGAACCTCCGCGTCGGAGGAGCCGAGCAATGCGAACACCCGGTCTGCGGCTGCGGACATGCGGCGTGCGGCAGCCAGTTTGAGCGCGGGAACAAGTACCCCGGCATCATCCTTCGCAAGCAGCCGTTCCACTTCGGGGTTGATCTGTCCGTTGAATGCAAGGAGGGCTTTCATCGCGGCACCGGCATGGGGGCCTTCGAGCGCCCCGGCCAATGCCCGTAGCGCCTTTTCGCCGCCGATACGGCCCGAGGCGGCAATTGCGGCCTCGGCCACGCGGTCGTCGGGCGACGCTACGGCGGCCGTAATCACATCGGCCTGCGACACGGCGCCGCACTCCCCGAGCCATCCGATAACGGCGGCCTGCGCGGCGGCATCGTAGCGCGGCATGCCGGCTGCAACCTGTGCGAAAAGTTTGTCGTCGCCTTTGCCGAGCGATTGCAGGGCGGCATAACGGTATTCGGCAGGCCCCTCCTCGACGGCCTTCAGCACGTAAGGCATCGCCTTCCCGGCACCGAGGGCATCGACCAGAATCGCGAGCGCACCGCCGCGGATGTACTGGAGGTCGCATTTGAGCAATCCCCTGGCGGCCTTTACGGCCCGGGCGTCGCCTGCGGCGGCAAGCCTTGCGAGCAGGCGCAGGTAAGCGTCCGCAGCGCCGGCATCGTTCCATGCGCAGCCGGTCTTGGCAGCGGCAGCGGCCAGCGGCTTGACCGAGGCCTGCGAACCGCAGGCGGCCAATGCGTTATAGATCTGCTCCGCAGTCTGCGCATCGGCACCTTCGAGCCATGTCAGGAGAAACGGTTCGGCAGCGGCAAGCCGCTTTTCAGCGAAAGCGTAGGCGAGCGCCTGTTTGCGGGCGGCGGTAAGGTCGTCCTTGCCGGCCTCGGCGAGCAGCAGTGCTTCCGTACCCGGGGTCGAGACCAGCGCCCGGAGGGCATAGTCGGCCAGGTAGGGGTCGTCCAGATAACGGGCCATGGCGGCGGCATCGGCGGCCGTCGAACAGAATTGCAGCTGCGAGAAAAGGAAAGCCCGGTTGGCGTCGTCGCCGCAACGGTCGATAGCTGCCAGCAGGCCCTTGCGGACATCGTCACGAAGCGCTTCGTGCGCCGGGTCGGTCACATAGGCCACCACGCCGTTAAGGGCGTATTCGAACGTGGCTTTCTTGCCCTTGTCGGCAGGGACGAGCATGGCGGCGATCATCTCGACACCCTTGCTTCCGGTGGCGGCCAGTTCGCCCATCACCTGGTTGAAAACCTTGGCATCGGCTGCGGGGAGCTGTGCGAGTCCGTCGGCGACGATGGTTTCCGTCGTGCGCTGGCGGGCATCCGATTGCTGGGCGGCGGCTCCTGCGGGCAGCAGGGCGGCCAATGCTCCCAGCATAAAAAGTCGTATGATTATCTTTTTCATGGTAACTGGTGCTTAAATATGCCACGGGCCGCGCATCGGCTGGTCGATCAGTCGGTTGGCGGCATCGTCGCCGATGAAGAGTTGTTTGTCGGGGTCGAAATGCAACGTGCGGTTCAAACGCAGGGCGCAGGCACCCAGGTTCACGAGCGTCGAGCTGCGGTGTCCCTTCTGCTCGTCGAGCGCAAACTTGCTCCGCGTGCGGACGCATTCCAAAAAGTCGGTGTTCTGCGGCGCAGGGTCGGGCATCTCGGCCAGTTTCTCCATGATGTCGGGGATCGTGCAGCGGAACCCTTTATAGACCTTGCCCAGCGGGCCTTCGATATAAGGCGTGTCGTCGCCGCTTTCGAAGCCTTCGCCTTCGAGGACGATCTGACAGCCGTCGTCGTAGGTATAGACGATCTTACGCCAGATACCCACGGCGTCGGGGTGCTGCTCGGGGGCGTCGACCTCGACCTTCACGGGCGAAGTTTCGTCCTTGCCCAGCAGGTACTGCACGGGATCCATGTAGTGTTGCCCCATGTCCGTCAGGCCGCCGCCGTCGTAATCCCAGTAACCGCGGAAAGTCTGGTGCACACGGTGTTCGTTGTAAGGCTTGTAGGGGGCCGGGCCGAGCCACATGTCGTAGTCGAGATTCGACGGAACCCTCTGCGGGACGAGGTTCTCCTTGCCCACCCAGAAGAATTTCCAGGTGAAGCCGGTGGTGCCCGAGATGGTCACCTTGAGCGGCCATCCCAGCAGGCCGCTGTCGATCAGCTTCTTGAGCGGCTCGACGGTGGTGCCCAGGCCGTAGAAGGTATCCGTGAAACGGAACCACGTATTGAGGCGGAAGATGCGGTTGTTGCGCTTGACGGCCTCCACGACGCGCTTGCCCTCGCCGATGGTGCGGGTCATCGGTTTCTCGCACCAGATGTCCTTGCCGGCCTTCGCGGCCTCGACGGCCATGATGCCGTGCCAGTGCGGGGGCGTGGCGATATGGACGATGTCGACATTGGGGTCGGCGATCAGGCGGCGGAAATCGCGATAGGACTGCAACGTCTCGTTGAAACGCTTTTTGCCCAGGTCGAGCGCGCTTTGGAGATGCTTGCTGTCGACGTCGCAGACCGCCACCAGACGGCACTCCTTGGTGCTGGTGAAATGGTAGCTGCTCTTGCCGATGCCGCCGACGCCGATGATGCCTTTGGTGAGCTGGTCGCTCGGCGCCACGTGTTTCGGGCCGCCGAGCACATGGCGCGGGACGACCGTCAGCAGCGCCATGCCGCTCAGTGTTTTCAGAAAATTCCTGCGGGTACTCATATCGTGTTCAGGTTAGTGGTAATTATAAGGTTGTCAGACGGAAATTGCGCCAGAGCACCTTGATCCCGCCGCCGTCGTGGATCTGCAGGGCGATGCGCCCCTGTGCGGCGCCGATCCTGGCATCGGTGATGTCGACCATCTCTTCGCCGTTGAGCCACGTCTGCACGCGGTCGCCCTGGACTTTCAGGCGCAGCGTATTCCACTCGCCCTCCCGCAGGATGTCCTCCTTCTCGTCGGGGATCTGAACCAGCCAGCCGCGGCCGTAGGACTCGTAGATACCGGCCGTATCGAAGCCCTTGGGGGCCACTTCGCACTGCCAGCCGTGGACTTTCACGGGAGGCTCGACGAACGAGCGGAAAAAGACGCCCGAGTTACCGTTGGCCAGCTGCTTGAATTCGAGCGTCAGGTCGAAATCGTTATAATATTCGCGCGTGGCGAGGTAGCCGTACTCCTTGTCGGGGCCGCTCTCGCAAACCATGTTGCCGTCCTTGTCGACATACCACTTCTCCGTGCCGTAGGCCTCCCAGCCCGTCAGGTCTTTGCCGTTGAACAGCTCGACCTCGCGGCCGGCCTTGCGGGGCAGCTCCTTGATCTTCAGGTTGCGGAACGAAGCGGGCGAACCGTGATCCTGCAGGCAGATCACACCGCGGCGCGCAAGGCCGTATTCGGGTGCGGTCTCCCATTTGCCGCTGTGCTTGCGGGCGAACCAGTCGTCCGTCCAGGCTTCGAATTCGAGGATCTTGTGGCCGTTGAGCCAGTGCTCGACATGGCCGTTGTCGAAGACGATGCGCGACGAGTTCCACTCGCCCTGCGGGTTGACGAACAGCGAATCGGGATCGGGCAGGTGCATGGCGTAGTCCACGCCCAGTTTCTGCCACTCTTCGAGTTTGTTGGGGGCATTGACTTCTTCCCAGCCCTCGTTGTCGATCAGCTGGTATTCGGGGCCGGTTACGTAGGGTACCTTGAAATAGGGGTCTTCGACCACGTGGTAGATCATACCGCTGTTCCCTCCGTGGGAGAGTTTCCAGTCCCAGTCGAGGATGAAGTTTTCGTACTGTTTCTTCGTAACGATGTAGCCTGCCAGGTCGCTGCCGTCACCCTTGGCCTGGATGCAGCCGTCGACGACATGCCACGGCATGGTCAGCTCTTCGCCGTTGTAGTCCTTCCACTGGTCGAGCGTCTTGCCGTCGAACAACAGCTGCCAGCCGTCGGCAATCTCCTCTTTGGTCAGCACATTCTGTTGTGGCGCACATGCAGCGGCAGCGCAGAGCACGAGTCCCAGCCCGCACGCTTGCGCGAGCTTTCTGCGAAAATAAGTTTTAGTCAGCATAATTTATGATTGGTTAAATGGTTCCGTGGCCGGGGTTAGGACAAAAATACCTATTATTTATGATTATTCCAGCGCACGTATAGAACTATATAGAGGTTTGACAATCTATATAGCATTACATATCAGGGTTTTAAAAACCGAATCCACACCCCGGATTATATAGACTATCCGAAAGATCAGAGACCGATCCGCGACACCTGCTGCTCGAAATTGTCCCGATCCAGCGCCGCATTGCGGAGTTTGGTGCGGTAGGTATAGACCGTCGCCGAGGCACAGTTGAGCAGCGAAGCGATGTGTCCGCTGTCGGTAATCCCGAGCCGGATGGCCGCCAGAATCCGCAGCTCGGTGGTCAGCGATGCGTCGGCGCGGGGCGCAAAATGCGACTCGGGCTGCAGGAGGGCATTGACCTGTTCGATGAATTGCGGGAAGATGTCGAGGAACGAGGAATCGAACGACTGGTAGAACTTCGCATATTCGCCGCTGACGGCCTGCGAGGTGTTCAGCCAGCGCACCAGTTCGTCGACGCCCTTGTTGCGGGCGACGCGGCAGACCTCGCGGCGGAAAGTGTCAATCTGCTTGATGTAATGGACGGAAAGGTCGATATAGTGGCAGACGTAACGGTCTTTGATCCGGTTGGAGTCGACCAGCGCGCCGTTGATCTCGCGGATATGGTCGTTCTTGGCCTGCATCTCGTCGTTCTTCGCCTGTAACTGGGCGCTCATGTCAATCAGCTGCCGGTGGTTGCCGCGCAGGCGGCGGTGCTGCCACAGCACGTACCAGAGGATACCGATGAGGACGACCAGGAAGACACCGGCCAACCAGATCGTCGTGGTCATCATGGCCTGCCTTTGGGCGATGTTCGAGGAGATGGCCTCGCTGATCTTGACGGCCGCGGAAGAGGAGACCGGTATGCGCACCATCGACCGGCAGTGCATGGCGTCATCGGACGCGCTGCCCATATAGGCTGCCGCACGGTCGTAATCCTTGCGGTCGAACAGCAGCAGCGCAAGGTCGTACAGCGAGGCATAGGAACGGGTGCCGGCACGCAGGTCGGCGACGGACGATTCGGCCAGGTAATAAAGCCGCAGGTCGTCGTCGCCCCACGCCCGCGCGATGCCTGCGAGGCCGTAATAGAGAAGCGCCAGCTCCTGGTAGTCGGGATTCCGGGCCGTATAGGGCTCGAGCAACTGTACGGCCTCAGCGAAGCGGCCGCTGTCGCGCAGAGCGGCAGCGGCGATCCGCGCCTGCGTCCACTCCGACTGCCCGGGCACGGATATGTGCCTGACTCGCACCACCGTATCGCGCCATGCCGACCGCACGGCTCCGTCCTCGGCTTCGGCCGCACGCCGGGCGGCGATCGAGGAGTAGCGCGAATGCCATGCGGCATACTCCGCAGAGGACATGCCGGCCGTATCTATCCTGCGGAAAAGTTCTTCGGCAAGCCCCAGCTGCCCGCGGCCCAGCCAGACGTCGATGTCGGCAAGCAGGGCGATGCGGCGGATATCCTCCGACCCGGCAGAGGCGGCCAGCCGGTAAAGGCGGTCGACGTAATAAGCCGCCGAATCCAGCTGGTAGGTCACGTAATTCTGCGACACGGCGAACAGGCGCCACGCCCGGTCGCCGGCGTTGCGGGCACGCGCCACCTCCCGGCGCAGGCTGTCGTTCTGCGCCTGCCGCCACTGCTGGTAACGATCCTTGCGGGAAAGTTCCGCATCCAGCCGTTCCAGCGCCGCTTCGGTCTGAAGCGAGTATTTTGGGTGCCGCGTACATCCTGCGAGGGAAATGCACGCCAGAAGCACCCACAGGAAGCCGGATCGGGCGGGAAGGGTTCGCAGCATCATGGTTTCGGGTTTTGTGTCAGACAAAAATAAGACAAAAGCCGTTCAATACAAACTTTCCGGGCATAATTCGTCCGCCCTGTCGTCGGAAACCGTCCCGGCAGGACAAACCGAATGCCGCGAAAATTACGGCCAAATGCCTCACGCCATGTTGAAAAACACCGCGCAAGCGGAAAAATATCGAGCAAAACCGTTAACTTCGCAGCAAACGCAAACGACAATGAATACCGAAGCAAACCGAAAGACAGAGTGGGTCGTCGGGATCGGCGAAGCACTCTGGGACATACTGCCCGAAGGGCGGAAGATCGGCGGCGCTCCCGCGAACTTCGCCTACCACATGTCGCAGTTCGGGCTGCGCAGCTGCGCGGTCAGCGCCGTCGGCGACGACGAGGCGGGACGCGAACTCCGCAACCAGCTCCGCGAAAAAGGGGTGGGACATATGCTGGAAACGGTGCCGTTCCCGACCGGGACGGTCGAAGTCACGCTCGACGGGGCGGGCATCCCCAGCTACGAGATCCGGCAGGGCGTAGCCTGGGACAACATACCGTTCACCCCGCAGATCGAGGAGCTCGCCCGGCACACCCGTGCAGCCTGCTTCGGGTCGCTGGCACAGCGCAGCCCCGTATCGCACCGCACGATCGGGCGTTTCCTGGAAACGATGCCCGACGGCGAGGGACAATACAAGGTCTTCGACATCAACCTGCGGCAGCACTTCTACACGCAGCAGGTGGTCGAAGAGTCGCTGCGGAAGTGCAACATCTTGAAGATAAACGACGAAGAACTGGCCGTGGTCGGCAGCATGTTCGGCTTGGAGGGGATGCAGCCCGGGGAGCAGTGCCGCACGCTGCTCGACAGGTACGGGTTGCGGATCGTGATCCTCACCTGCGGCGCCGCCGGGAGTTCGGTATTCGCCCCCGACACCCGGTCATATATCCCCACGCCGCGCGTCGAAGTAGCCGACACGGTCGGTGCAGGGGACTCGTTCACGGCATCGTTCCTGGCCGCCCTGCTCTCGGGGCTCGGCATCGGGGAAGCACACAGGCTGGCCGTGGATGTCGCGGCCCACGTCTGCTCGCAGCACGGCGCCATGCCCCGGCTGCCGGAACGGTTTACCGCTCGGCTGCGCAATGACGGCCCCGCCATACGATAGGGACGACCGGGACGCACGGAATGGGCATCCCGCCCCGGATCGCCGCTCCCCTATCCGGCATAGCTGTGCATGCCGCCCAACAGGAAATTGACCCCGAAATAGGTGACCAGCACCGAGAGGAACGCCGCGATGCAGAACCAATGGAAGAACAACGGCCGGCGGAACCACGGCAGGGATCCGGCATGCAGGGGCAGCGCATAAACCAGCAGCGTAACGAGCGCCCACACCTCCTTGGGATCCCAGCCCCAATAGCGTCCCCACGACACATTGGCCCAGACGGCGCCGACGAAGATACCGGCGGCAAGGAAGATGAGCAGCATCGTCACGATGTTCTTATCGCCGATGCCCTGTCCCATCAGCGTGAGCTTGTCGTCAAAGCTCAGCGCGCGGTTCTGGCAGCACGCCGCCAGCAGCGCGACAAGAAAGATGACTACAATAGGGATGGAATAAAAGCCCATCGGGATCTTGAGCACATACTCAAAGATAAGTCCCAGCCCCAGGTAAAGGAGCAGGAACTCAAGGATCGGCAGCAGCGCTGCGGGATTGGCTTTCTTCTGCATAGTGATTTTTTCCTTCCTGATTTTCTCTCTCGTATTCTTAACACACCCGTGTGCGGAAACGGCGGCTCACTCCGCCCAGCGGAAGCTCTCGCGGCCCGCGCCGAGCTGAAAATGGTATTTGACGATGCCGAGGTCCACATGGCTGTAGCTGCCGCCCCGGCTCTCCGCCCGAACGGTGTCGTCCGGCAGGAGCGTGAAGCGGAAGCGCTGCTGGTTCATCGCCGTGGGCGCGAGCAGCGCCGCCTTGAGGCCGCGGCCGAACCACTCGGGCAGCGCGCGGTCGGCACGGTACACCTCGCGCATCGGACGGCTCTCGTGCGCCTCGCCCTGCTCGGCCCCATAGCCGAACGCGATCACACACACGAGCCGCTCATCCGGTGCGAGCACATAGCTCCTGCGCGCGACCGCTTTTGAAAAGGTCAGGCCCACCCAGCAGGTATTGAGCCCCAGCGTCTGCGCGAGCAGCACAAGGCGTTCGCCGAACCAGCCGGCGCGCTCGTCAAGATCCTTTGCGCGCTTTCCGGCAAGCACGATGTAGTTGCACACGCCGCGGAATTTCCCGTAGTGCGCAAAAAAGCCGCGGAACGCCATCGGCTCATTCATCACGAGCTGGATGTGCAGTCCGCCCTCGGCGTTGCACGCGCGGATCTCCGCGCGCAGCGCGTTCACGATCGCCGGCTCGACCGGCTTTGTCAAATAGGTACGCACGCTGTGGCGTGCGGAGATCGCCTCCTGCACGGTCATGGAATTTCCCTCCTGTTCCCATATTCCGATCAATTGAATATTTATTGTATCACAGGAATTTTAGAAAGAACAGCCATATTTTGAACTTTTTTCAATTTTTTGCCTCTCGGGGACGAAAAAAGGAGGCCGCCGCGTCCGCGGCAGCCTCCTGCGTCAGTCTTGGGTTTTCGCCGCCGCTTTGACGGGCAGCACGAGCTGCATGGAAAAGATGCCGCCCCGTGCGCGGAACTCGCACAGTCCGCCGCGCCGCTCGGCGATCGTCTGGATGCTGCGGCAGCCGTAGCCATGCCCCGCGCGCTCGGAGACCGGCAGGCCGTCGCGCATGACAAGCCCCTCGGCACAGGGGTTTTGGATCTCCACGAGCAGCTTGCCCAGCCGCACGCCGCAGTAAAGCGTCACCCAGCGGTCCGCCTCCGGCTGATCGGACACGGCACGCAGCGCGTTCTCCAGCGCATTGGAGAGCACGGCGCACAGCTCGGTGTCGGAGACCGACAGCTCGCGCGGGAGCTTCGCGTCCACCTCCAGCCGAACGCCCATGCGCTGCGCCTTTCCGGCGAAGGAGGAGCAGAGCAGATTCACCAGCTCGTTGTCGCAGTAGCGCTTTGGCGTGATGCGCTCAATATCCGAGCGCACCTTGCGGATATATTCCTCCGCCTGCTGCGGCTTTCCCGCCGCCAGAAAGCCGTCGATGGCGTTGAGATGGTGGCGCATATCGTGCTGATAGACGGCGGTCTGCACCTCTGCCCGGCGCAGCGCGTCCACCTCGATCTGCGACTGCTTCAATCCGGCCTCGAGCATGGTGCTCTGCATCTCCGCCTGCGCGCGGCGGCTGCTTTGGGCGTGATAGGCTGTGAGAAACATAACGTAAAAAATGATGAGCGCTGTGGGCAGGAACTCGTTGATCGCCCCGTAGCCGCGATAGAGCGCGTCGGAATAGACGACCGTGGCGTAATCAAAGAAATAATACGCCACCGGCAGGCTGCCGAATAAAAGCAGCGACTGCGGCGAGGCCATCATGGCCGCGTAGGCCGGGCGGACGAAGAAGCGGTAGAGCAGATAAAACAGCGGCCCGATCACCAGTGTGTAGCAGATCTCGCCGATCAGCTCGGAGCGGGTAAGCGCCGTGACCACCAGGTCCACCCAGCGCGGGAGCTGGCAGCAGAGGTAGGCCGTGCAGATGCTCACCAGCGCCACGTCGACTTTCTTCTTCAGAATGCAGATCAGGATGAGCGCCAGCGGCAGGTGAGTGATGAGCGGGTAGAGCTGCCGCGCCATGTCCGCACCCAGCGCCAGCCAGCACACGCTCTGGATCATCAGAAACAGCGGGCAAGCGGCAAAAACAAGCGTTCTCTGCTTCGTATTCTCCCAGCCGCCGGAGATGAAGGTGCTGAGGAACAGGCCGTAGAGCAGCACCAGCCCGTAGTTAAAAACGCCGAGCGTGGTCAATACGGACATCGTCTCACTCCTCCCTCTGCGCGAACAGCAGCTTCATATAGTCCTTTTGAAGCTGGGGGTATAACAGGCGTGAGACCGGCAGCTCGCGGCCCGAAAAGGTGCGGAGCCCGGTGGGTGAAAGCTCCTCGATCTGCAGCATATTGACGATGTAGGAGCGGTGGATGCGCATGAATTCCGGCCGCGTGAGCAGGGCGTCCTCGTATTCCTTCATCGAGCCGACGACCTCGCGCACCTGCCCATCGGCAAGGTTGAAGTAAAGGTGCTTGCCGTTGACCTCCACATAGGTGAGCTGCGAAAACGGCACGCGCACGATGATGCCGCCGGTGCGAAGCGTGAGCGCCTCCTGCGGGCGGCGCTCACGCAGCTCCAGCCGGTCAAGGATGGGATAGAGCGTCTTGGTTCGAATGGGCTTGAGCAGATATTCCAGCGCCTGGACGCTGTAGCTGTCGTAGGCGAAGCCGGGGGACGAGGTGAGGAAGATGATGTCCGCCGCCTTGTCAAAGCCGCGGATCTCGCGCGCGGCATCCATGCCGTTCAGCCCTGGCATCATGATGTCGAGCAGGTACAGCGTGAAGCGCTCATGGCGCGCCGCGTCCAGCAGCGCCGCCGCGCTGCGGAAGCTCTTCACGCGCACGGGCGTGCCGCGGTCCTCCTCCCACGCGCCGATCAGCTCCGTCAGGTCTTTGAGCTCCTCCGTCTGGTCGTCGCAGACTGCGATGTACATTCCGCCGCCCCCTTTCCTCGCTTCCTTTTGCCTTATTGTAGCATACCATTCTTTTTCTTTCCAGCATTATCTCACATTTCAAGCCGCAAATCCATACATTTCAAGTCGATATGGGTCCCTCCTGCCGGAGATTCCTGCTATACTGCAGAAAGCAAGCGATCCTCGTTTATCATTTCAATTACAGGAGGGAACCATGAAAAAGAAACTGCTCAGCGCACTGCTCTGTCTCGCTCTGGCGCTCACCCTGCTGCCGACCGCGGCCCTCGCCGCGCCGACAAGGCTCAAGAGCGTCGACCTCGTCATCGACCTGCCGAAGGCGGGCGACCCCAACGAGATGGAGACCGAGGTCACCATCAAATCCATGAAGAGCGGCAACATCGACCTGCTCGCCAACGGCGCCGGCATCCTGTACACCGAGTGGCAGGGCGACGACGTCGAGACCGACGACGGCTATGCCTTCCGCGCCGGCACGACCTATCTCGTCAACATCAAGCTGGCCTTTGACACCACCAAGGGCTACTGCGCCAACTACAAAACCGTCAACGGCGAAAACCTCGTCGGCCCCGACACCTTCTCCGCCACCGTCAACGGCGTGCCCGCCACCATCCGCACCAGCGCCCAGTATTATCCCACCCTGCAGGTCAGCCTGACCCTTGAGGGCGAGCGCTATACCGAGCAGGAGAAAGAGGAGCTCAACGCCGATCTGACGCGGAAAACAGACCTCCTCCGGCAGGCCAAGCGGGCGATGGCGACTCCCCGCACGCAGGCCGTGGCAGAGTCCAAGCAGCTTGAAAACTTTGTAAACGGTGTGACCGTCATGACTGACGCCAACCACGTTCTGGAGAACACCGACAGCATCCGCACCCTCATTCTGGACACCAATGGGAAAATAACGGATGGAACGTGCTTTTTCATCTGCTATGCCTCCTATCTGAAAGAACTCTGGCTCAGCGATAAGGTGGATGTCTATCAGTTTATTCAGGCGATGGATTCCTACCTTTGGCTGCCCATCGCCGGGTTATACCGGTGGGAGAGGCAGAGCGACCTGCCCTTCTACACCGCCGAGACCGTGGTGTATATCCCCGAATCCGCTGTGCCCGCGCTCAAGGCAGCCCAGGCCCAGCGCGGCTATAAGATCCCCTACACCATCAAGACCTACTCCGGCAATGACGTCTACGCCGCCCAAAAGGCGGGCGACGCCGCCGCGAAGGACAACTGGTGCACCGCCCACCAGTACACCCTGCAGATCCGGACGGCCGACCGTGTTTACACCTACGCGCAGGCCTGCCAATCTGCCCGGCGTTATTACTATTCCTGCTCCATCTGCGGCAAGTGCGAGTACAATGCAAAGCATGTCGCTCCCCATACCTCGGATACGGAGATCCTGCTCAAGACAGAAAAGCTCGCCCACTCGGATAACGGCGAGTATCCCACGGCGGAGGCCTACATCGGCGTGAATGCCGCCGGAGAGCACGTCTACTGGCTCAGCTGCGAATACTGCGGTCACTCCTACCGTTATCTCCAGCAGCATCTGACCTCACGGGATGTTTACGCCTCCGGCACGGGAATGACCCTCGCGCAGTATCAGGCGGAAGCCAACGCCTCCCTGCAGTGGGAGGAAACGCAGGCGCTGAACACCACCGAGCTGTATCCCGGCACCTTCACGCTCTCGAAGAAGTCCGCCGCCAAGACCAGCTCCTGGGCTGAAAGCGATGTGAACCTCGCGCTCAACGACGATCTGCTCGATACTGCCCTGCTCGGCAGCGACTACACCAAGCCCATCAGCCGTCTGCAGTTCTGCTCCGTGGCGGTGCGTCTGGCGGAAACGCTGACCGGCAAGAGCATCACGCCCGCCGCCGCGAACACCTTCACCGACACGAACAACGCCTACGTCCTCAAGGCCTATGCCGCGGGCATCACCACCGGCACCTCGGCGACCACCTTCTCCCCCAACGCCACCCTGAACCGTCAGCAGATGGCGACCTTCCTCCGCCGCACGCTGCAATATGTGGAGAAGAACTCCGGCTATTCCTACACCAGCTACACCTCCAAGCTCGCCTCCTACACGGATAACGCGCTGGTGCAGAGCTGGGCGAAGGAAGCGATGGCGTTTATGAACGCGCTTGATCTTGTCAAGGGCACCACCGCCACCACGCTCAATCCCAACGGCACCTGCACCATCGAGCAGGCGGTCATCGTAGCGGAGCGCAGCGTCTACGCCCACCAGATCGGCTGGTATCAGGCCGCGCCGGTGACCAACGTCTATAGCTATAATGACAGCACAGGGGAGATCGAGCGCGAGGACGGGGAGTACACCTCCTTCGACAGCACCAACGCCAGCCTCCACCCGGGCGATCTCGTCTGGATCACGGGCAAGCTGACCGGTGTGAGCAATCTGCTGGCCACCGCCCCCGGCACCACCGTGGACCAATGCGTGTACTCCGCCTATCTCCCCGGCATCAACCCGTACACCGGACAGATCATGTATCTCCACTATCGCGACCTCATCCCCGTCCGCGGGTAAGCAGGCAAAAAGGCGCGGAGGCCGTCGGTCTCCGCGCTTCCTTTTTCCTTCGGTTTCCGGTCATTTCGGCGCAAATGTCGGGGAGGGCTTGCGGGATGCGCCGCGGGATGGTATGATTGAGATGGGCGCATCGCGCCCGCCCCTCCGCCGTCACACCGCGGAGGGAGAACCGACAAAGCCGAGGAAACAACACATGGCATTGAAAAACAGCACCGACCGCAGTGCTCTGGAGCGCCTGCTGCTCTCGCGCCTGCCGCGCAAGGAAATCAGCGCGCTCGTGCAGAGCTACACGCAGCCCTACCGCGAGCTGATGAGCTACTACCGCTGCGCGATGATGGAGGTCGAGACCAAGTTCAACGTCCTCAATGAGGAGCTTTCGCTCCAGTATGACCGCAACCCCATCGAGAGCATCAAAACGCGCCTCAAGTCCCCCGAGAGCATTGCCGAAAAGCTCCAGCGCCGCGGCTTCCCGCTGACGGTGGAGAGCATCGAGGAAAATCTCAACGACATCGCCGGCGTGCGCGTCATCTGCTCCTTCCCGTCGGACATCTACCAGCTCGCCGACGCCTTTCTGAAGCAGGACGACATTACGCTCCTCCAGCGCAAGGACTACATCGCCGAGCCCAAGCCCAACGGCTACCGCAGCCTGCACCTCATCGTGGAAACGCCCATCTTCCTGCACGATCAAAAGCGCATGATGCGCGTCGAGGTGCAGTTCCGCACCATCTCCATGGACTGGTGGGCAAGCCTTGAGCACAAGATACGCTACAAGAAGGATCTGCCGGAGCTCGATCACGTCAACCGCGAGCTGTTCGAGTGCGCGCAGATGAGCGCGCAGCTTGACGCGCGCATGGAAAAGCTCCAGCGTCTCGCCGAGACCGCCGCCGCGGAGCAGCACACCGACAGCCGATGGGGCGAGCGCCGGTCCGGTCCGCTCATGCGCTGAGCGCCGGACTCCGGCGCGGCAGCGTCTCCATACCCGTTTCCCGTTCCATAAACCAGTAAGGCTCCCCTGCCGAAGCAGGGGAGCCTTACTGTTCGTTATAGCGTATATCGCGGGTCGACGCTTACACCGTCGCCTGCAGGAAGCGCATCAGCATGGCTGCGACCTGCCCGCGCCGGGCAAGATCCTGCGGCGTCATGCGGTTGCCGCCCACGCCGTTGAGGATGCCGTTGTCCACGCACCACCTCACGGCATCGCGCGCCCACGCGCTGATGCTGTCCGCGTCATCGAAGCCCAGCTCGCCGCTGACGGCGGGGGAGCCGGCATAGCGGTAGAGCATCGCCGCCAGCTGCTCGCGGGTGACCGGCTGCTCGGGAGCGGTTCCGTCGGAAATGCCGTTCTCGACCGCCCAGACCGTGCCCTTGGCGTACCACGTCTCCCCGCCGGCCGTATCCGCTCCGGCAAGGCGCGCGAGCACGGTGCCGACCATGCCGCGGGTCATGGAGCGGTCAGGGCCGAAAGCGTCATTGCCCACGCCGTTGAACAGCTCGCGGGACGAGGCGAACTCCACGGCGTCCTTCGCCCAATGGTCCGCCATGTCGTTAAAGCGCTTGGCGTTGTCGATGATCTTGAGCCGCACGTTGCCCTCCGCGCGGAGCGCAATGCCGGTCTCGGTCACGACCGAGCCCTTGACGATCTCCTCCGTGCCGTCGGGATGGACGATCACGGCGACCATGCTGCCGGTCGGCTTGCTCACGGGAATGTCCACACGGGTGCTGCCGACACTCTTGGGCACGCTGACGGAGGCGGTGATCTCACCGCTCGCGGACTCGACGGTTTCAACGGTCGTGCCGTCGGCACGCTTCTCGACCGTCTCCACACGGCCATTGGGGGAAGTCTCGGCGGTGAGTGTGCTGCCGTCGCGCCAGGTCGTCGTCTCGATGACCGTGCCGTCGGGCTTCGTCTCGATCTTCGTGACCGAGCCGTCCGCGTTGACGATCGTTTCGATCTTGCCGGGCTTCTGCCAGCCTTCTGCGCCCGGCTCGCTCGTCCAGTCGGAGGTGAAGTACAGCTCAATGCGGTCGCCGTCCTTTAAGCCCTGCGCGGACATATACCGGCCAACAAGCACGCCGTTGACGCGATACATCCAGCCGGAGTTCTTGCCCTCGTCAAATTCCTCCAGCGTTACGCCGCTGTTGCTGGTGATGGCGGCAATGTAGCTGCCGCGGCGCTTGCAGGTATAGCGGTGCTCGGCAAGCAGGTCGGAGAATACGTCATACACCGTGCTGCCCTCGGCATACTTGAGATCGCTTTCCGCAAAGCCCATGCCGCGGCCGGAAAGGGAGAACGAAACGGTGACGGTCGGCCGGGCCGCCAGCGCGCGCTTCGCTGCCTGCATCCGCACCGTGTTGCTGACACCCTGCGCATACTGCGTGCCGGTCACGACCAGATCGATTGTAACAGGCTGCTTATAGAGCTTCTGGAAATCTGCGTTCTGCGGGTATTTCTCCGCATACCTGCCCAGCGTTTCGCTGGAAAGATAGCTGGTGATGGTGACCGCCTTGCTGTCTCCCTGACGGGTGACGAGCAGGTTCTCGTGGGCTACCACACCGGCGTTGCTCGAACGGAACAGACGCCAGATCTGCTGGTCGTACCAGTTGTCCAGCGGCACGGGCACGATGCCGTGATTTTTGAGGTCCTCGCGGTCGTAGACCCAGGTCAGTTCGCCGTTGTCATTCAGATAGCACTCCTGGAAGGCGTGCAGATCGGTGGTGACGTTGTCCCTCTCGACGTTGGCATTGCGGATGCCGTTCCAGTAATTCACCTTGACCTTGACCCGTTCCATCAGCGCGATTTCCGCGTCGATCTCGTCCTGCGTGAGCGGCTGTACGGTCACCTTGATCTCCTTGGACGCAAGCACGCGCATGGCGGAAAGATCGTCTCCCGGCTGCGGGCCGTTCGGAC
>OGXX01002355.1_pt1 | contig 17317 bp, 20 predicted proteins | sample 1576301 | NCBI WGS metagenome assembly OGXX01 (sample SAMEA3541469, study PRJEB24748) | human gut metagenome | biome: human gut; feature: human-associated habitat; material: faeces | place: China | collected 2012
TACCCCAATTTTTATATTTTAGTTTTAAATAATGCTTTATAGCAAATACTAAAAGCATTATTTAAAACATATATTTTATATTATATCATAAATTTTATAAATGCAATACCTATTTTTTAAAACAAAATTTCTACACATGCTTTTGTATAATAATATTCCACTTTTACTCCAAAAACTTCTTGCAATTCACTTATTGTCATTTTATACGGAAGCTTATTTCATTACTCTAATTCTCTAACAACTTTATCATATATTGCTTGTGCATCTATTCTAAAATATTTCATTAAATCTGTAGCTTTTCCAGATTTTCCAAAACAATCTGGTATACCCATTCTTATAACTTTAATTGGATATTCCTCTGATAATACTTCACATACAGCTGTTCCAAGTCCACCAATTATGCTATGATCTTCCACAGTAATTACTTTACCTGTTTCTTTAGCACATTTTACTATTAATTCTTTATCTATTGGTTTTATTGTATGAATATCAATAACTCTTACATTTATTCCACTTAATTTTAACATTTCCTGTGCTTTTAATGCTTCTGAAACAGTTACTCCTGTAGTAATAATTGGCGCATCCATACCATTTCCTATTTGTATTCCCTTACCTATTTCAAATTTTTGGTTTTCACTGTATATTATTGGTGTTGAAAGTCTTGCTAATCTTAAATATACTGGTCCATTTATTTTGCTTATTTCTTTTACTGCCCATTTTGTTTGTATATCATCTGAGGTTGATATAACTGTCATATTAGGAAGTGTTCTCATTAATGATATATCTTCTATCATTTGGTGTGTTGCTCCATCTTCTCCAACTGTTATTCCAGCATGTGTTGCACATATTTTTACATTTAATTTTGGATAACATACACTATTTCTAATTTGGTCATATGCTCTTCCTGCTGCAAATACTGCAAATGTGCTAACATATGGTATTTTTCCACATGTTGACATTCCTGCAGCTGTTGATACTAAATTTTGTTCTGCTATTCCCATGTCAAAAAATCTTTCTGGAAATTCTTTTGCAAATATATTTGTTTTTGTTGCTGTTGATAAGTCTGCATCTAGTACTACAATATTAGGATTTTCTTTTCCTAATTCTGCTAATGCTTCTCCATAACTTTGTCTTGTTGCTTTTTTGTTGTTTATATCCATAATATAAAATCTCCTTTTCTATATAACACTCCCTATAATCCCTGCATCATTTCCAAGTGCTGCTGGTATTATTATTAATTCTTCCCTTTTATTAAATAAATATTGTTTTTTAGTTATATTTTGTGTCAATCTATCTAATAATACATCTGAAAAATAAACGAAACTTCCACCAATACCTATTGCTTCTGGTTCGAATATATTTATTAAATTTGATATTCCTATACTTAAATATTCTATATATTCATTTATTACTTTATTTATTTTTTCATCTTTAGGATTTTTTCTAATAATGTCTAATAATTCTTGTCCTCTTGTTTTTTCATCTACGCCTAAGATTTGTCTTAAGTTTGTTTTTAAAGCTTTCATTGAAGCATATTTTTCAAAGCATCCTTGTTTTCCACAGTTACATTTTATTCCATCTCTTTGAATTACCATATGTCCAAATTCACATCCAGGCAAATCACCTGTATCTAGTAATTTGTCATTGATTATAACTGCTCCGCCTATTCCTGTTCCTAAAGTTAAAAATAAACTTCTTTTATAATCTTTTAAAGCTCCTATTGTATTTTCTGCAAGTGCTGCACATTTTGCATCATTTCTTATTTTTATTGGTAATTGAATTTCTTTCTTTAAATTTTCTACTAATTTATATTCTTTTACTCCTAAATTTACTGATTTTAGTATTTGTTCTTTTTTTATTGTTCCTGGTACTGCTATTCCTATTTCTATTATTTTGTATTTTGATGAAAATTCTTTTACATTTTTTATTATATAGCTTTCTATTATGTTTTTTACATCTTTTTTATCTTTGGCTAAAAGTCTTTTTTCTACTTTTTCTACAATGAAGTTTTTATTATCTATTACTCCTACTCCAATATGGCTTCCACCTAAGTCTATTCCTATTTTCATAATTGCTCTCTTTCTTTTTATTATATCAATAAAATCATAGGGAAAAAACTAATAGGGAAAAAATGGACGTCCCTTTTTTCCCTTCTCTTTTTTCTTTTTATATTTCTATACACCTGCTGCTGAGAATAAGAATCCTCCCATATATGTTTGAATACATGGTGCAAGTACTACTAGTACGAAGAATATTAAAACTACTCCCACTATTAAATAACTTACTTCTGGTAGTGCTTTCATTACTTTTTCTAATATATTGTCTATGTCTATTTCCATATATTCTACTAATTTTTCCATCATTTCTGCTAAATCTGTTTGCATACCTATTTTTAGCATTTCTGTCATCATTGCTTTTGTTAATCCTGATTTTTCAAATGGTTCTATCCATGAATCACCTATTAATATGTTGTTCATTGATGTTTCTACTATTGATAACATTACATAGTTTTGTACTACGTTTTTACTTACTTCTATTGCGTCTTGTATTCTCATTCCATTTTTTAGGTTTAATAACATAGCTTTCATTAATCTTGAGAAATCTAGAGCAAATATTAGTTGACCAAATATTGGCATTTTATATTTAAAGTAGTCAAAATTGTATTTTCCTTTTGGTGTGTTAATATAAAATATTATTCCTGCAACTATTGCTATTATTATTGCTGTTGGTATATACCAGTAGTGCATCAATCCATTTATTACTCCTTGGAACCATATTGTAGCTGCTGGTAATTTGTCTGTTGAACCTAATTCATCATATACATTTTGAATTGCTGGTATTGCTACTAATGTTCCTACGACTAACATTACTAATATTAATGAAAATTGTACTATGTTTGGCACTAGTATTGATCTTATTTTTTTGTTTAGTGCGTCTGATGTCTCTAAGTAGTTTACAGCTTGTTCCAATGCGTTTGTTAGTGAACCTGATAGTTCTCCTACTTTTATCATGTTTATATACAAATATGGAAATGTGTCTGAGTAATATTCCATTGTTGTATACATATTTTCTCCGGCTTCTACGCCTGCTAAGATATCTTCTAGAATTCCTTTAAATGTTACATTTTCTGTACTTTCTATTATCGTTTTTAGAGCATGTATGTTATTAAAATTTGCTTTTTTTAGTAAATAAAAGTTTTGTGTGAATATTACTAAATCTCTATTAGTTATTTTTTCTGTTTTTGATAAATACATACTTATTTTTTCTTTTGTTGTAGTTGTTTTTTTTGTGCTAATTTGTGTTGTATTAACGTTTTGCATTATTTCTTCAATATCTTTTATGTTTTTCTTTTTTGTTTTTTTCTTTCTTGAAGAATATGAAACTTGTTCTATTGTTATTGGCATTAGCTCATTGTCTTTTAATGCCCTTAATAAACTTTGTTTACTTGCAGCTTCTACTCTGTTTCTTACTACTACTCCAGAACTAGTTACAGCTCTATATGTATATGTAGGCATCTTTGCACCTCCTTATTTCTAATTTCTGTTACTGTCTTTTCTTATTTTCATTTGCATTATTGTTCTATTTAATATTTCTAAGTTTTTCTCTTCTATTTGTGATTTTGCTTGGTCTAATGTTATTTTATCATTTACAAATAATTCTGCTATTGAATTTATTAATCCAATACTTCCTTTATCAGCACTACTTTGTATTGCATCTTCTATTTCAGACACACTTATTTTGTCTTTTCTTATTATTCCTGAAATTATATTGTCTACTACCATTACTTCTGGTACTAATACTAATTTTCCATCTCTTCCTTTTAAAAGTCTTTGTGATACAACTAGTTTTAATAATGATGAAAGTAGATATTTTATACTTGCTTGGTCTCTTACTTCATAGAAATTTATCATTCTGTCTATTGTTTCTGCACATGATTTTGTATGTAATGTTCCTATTACTAAATGTCCTGATTCCGCCATTTCTATTGCTGCTTCCATTGTTATTTTGTCTCTTATTTCTCCTATTACTAATATATCACAGTCTTCTCTTAGTGAGTTTTTAACACCATCACTAAATGTTAATGCATCTCCACCTTTTCCAACTTCTTTTTGTACTATTAATGATTTTTTTGAATGATGTTTGTATTCTACTGGGTTTTCTAGTGTTAGTATTTTTTTGTTTTGTGTTTCATTTATTTCGTTTATTAATGCATTTAATGTTGTACTTTTACCAGAGTTTGTTTTTCCTGTTACTAGTATTAATCCTTGTTGTTGATATGTCATTCTTCTTATTATGTCTGGTAATCCTAATGATTCATATGGTGGTAATGTGTTTTTTATAAGTCTTAGAGTACATAGTGGTATATCATCTGATAATGATATATTTACTCTTAAACGAATTCCATTGTATTCATATGATGTGTCTAATTTTCTTGTTGTATTGAATAATTCGTCTTTATCTACATTTCCTCTTACTAGGAAATCATACATTTCGTTCATATCATCTACTGTTAGTACTTCCATTTCTTCTATTGGTACTAGCTCTCTTGCTATTCTAAGCATTGGTTTATTTCCACATATTAAATGCACGTCTGAGGCATCCTTTTCTATTGCTCTATCTAAGATTTTATCCATATTCATGGCGTTTTCCCCTTTCTTTTGTTTAATATATTAATAATTTTTTATTTACTTCTTCTAATGTTGTGTCTCCAGCTAGTACTTTTTTAATTCCATCCACTACTAGAGGTCTATAATTTTCTTCAATTGCTTTTTTTCTAATGTCTATTGTAGAAGCTCCTTTTACTATTAATTCTTTTATTTCTTCTGATATATTTAATATTTCGAAAAGTCCTATTCTTCCATAATAACCTAAGTCATTACATTTTTTGCAACCTACTGCTTCATATGTTTTTAATCCTGTAAAGTCAATTGTTTCTCCATATTTTTCTGCTATTTTTGTCATTATTTCTTTTTCTTCTTCCGTAAAATCTCTTTCTTTTCTACAGTTTGGACATAATCTTCTTACTAATCTTTGTGATACTGATGTTGCTAATGTACTTGAAATATCATAGTCTGATACTCCCATTTTTCTCATTCTGTTTATTACTTCTATTGCATCTATTGTATGTATTGTAGATAAAACATAGTGTCCTGTTTGTCCAGCTTGTATTGCTATTTCTGCTGTTTCTTGGTCACGAATTTCTCCTACTAGAATTATGTCTGGGTCTTGTCTTAAAACTGTTCTTAATGCTCCTGAGAAAGTTGATTTATTTCCTATTTCTATTTGATTTAATCCATCTATTCTTATTTCAACAGGGTCTTCTATTGTTGTTATATTTATTTCTGGGCTATTTAAATAGTCTATAATACTATATAAGGTTGTTGTTTTACCTTCTCCTGTTGGTGCAGCAATTATTGTTATACTGTTTCTTTTGTTAAAGCTTTTTTTCAAATCTGCTTCTGTTCCTGGATAACCTAATTCAAAAATATTTCTAATATCTGTATCTTTTTTTAGTAATCTTAAAACGAATTTTTCTCCACATACATTTGGTTGAGAAGATACACGAATATTGTAATCATCATATAATAAGATTCTACCATCTTGTGATTCTTGTTTTTCTTGATGCATATTTGATATTGCTTTTAATCTTCCTATTACTTGTTGTTGTTTTTCTTTTGGAATTGCTGAATCTGTAAACAATTCACCATCTATTCTATATCTAACTCTTATTTCATTCATAAGTGGTTCTATATGAATATCACTTGCTCTTTTTTCCATACCTTTTCTTATAATGCTATCAACTAACTCTACAATTGTTCCTGAAGCTGTTGGTTGGGACATAGTTTTTACTACATCTGTATCTAGTGCATCTAATATTTTATCTATATCTTTTTCAAATGTTATATATGGTTGCATTATTAAACCTTTATTTAATAACATAAGTTTTACTGTGTCCATTTTTGTTTTGTTGAAATTATCTGCAAAACATACTTTTATTTTTCCGTTTTCTACATCAAATGGTACACATTGATTTTTTCTAGCAATTTCTAATGGCATATAATCTGTTAATTTTACTTTTATTGTATTTCCTGTAAGTAAAATTCCGTCAGTTCCAACAATATCTCCTATTGTTTGAATTAATACTTGAGGATCACATACTTGTAATATGTGTAAAATGTCTCCTAATTTTGTATCAGAATGTTCTCTTTGATATTCTAAGGCTTTTTGTATGTCATTTTCTGTTACTATTCCTCTTTTTACTAATTCAACCCCTATAGGTTGTCTTCTTCTCATATCCATAGCTAATCTTCCTTTCTTTTGTTCTCTATTTCATTATACTATATAATTCTACTATTTTGTTGTTTTTTTGTCATTTACTATTATTTGCCATTTCTTATTGTATATGTCATCATATTTTTTCCTGTTTTATCTACTTTTCCTGATTTAAATTCTATGTTTATTATATAATTTGAGTCTTGATATTTGTATGAAAATTCACATTTTTCTACGTTGTCACATAGTTTGATTTTGTTTTTATATATTGATTTATTTTCTTCCATATATGTGTATTGATTTCCACTTGAGAAAATAATGTAATTGTTTTTACATTCTACAACTTTGTTATTGCTATTATTTATTTCTTCTGTAAAATAGCTTAAAAATTTGGTATATTGAGTAGTTGTATTATCATTAATCGCTGATGTATCTATATTTTTATAGAAAAATGTTGTCAAAGTTGATATTGATGCAACTACAATTACCATTCCAATAACATATATTATTAAAGAAGTTAATGTTACACCTTTATTATTTTTCATTAGATTACTCCTTTGTTACATATGTTGAAATTTGAACATTTTGTGTTCCTTTTCTATTCATATAAGAAATTTCAACTGTAATTTCTTTTACAATATTGGCTTGTTTAGTTTGGTCATTTTTTATAAGTACATAATCTTTTATTGATATTTTTTTGTGATAACCTGTAAATTGACCGTTTTCATCATTTATATCTTCTTCTGAAATTATATCTTCTTGATTTATTCCTTTATCTTGATAGCTTTCTAAATAACCTTCTGCTTTTATAATTTCAATTTCATCAACTGCATATGAAGTTGCTTTTGTCTTCTTTTCTATGTCTTTAGAATTTAAATTGATATTTGCTATTATGTTTGCAATTATAGCTATAAATATTGTGACTATTATTACAGATGCTACTATATCAATTCCTGAAATTCCCTTTTCACTTCTAAAATTCATATATCATTTCCTTTCCGTTAATAGCTTTGTAAAATCAAGCAAAGCGTACCTATTAACCACGCCATATTTGCAACTCCGTAGATAAAATCCAAAGCAAATATTTTCATTATTTAATTTTGTGTTTTTATATGATTTTTTTGAACTTAATTTTTTTATAATCAAGTATAATGCTATTGCTATTAATGTTACTATTACAGTGTTTATTGCAATATATTCTCCTGTAAATATTGCCATTATAATTACCATTATTAATATTGATAATGTATAATTACTTTTGGCTTTTTTCTTTAATATTATTGTGTCAATAAGTAATAAAATTGCTAGAATTAGTAAATATATAACATATCTATATATACTAGTTCTGTCTATTATGTATAGATATACTATATAAGTAATTGAAATAATAACTCCATACATTAATACAGGTTTGTTTATGTTTTTGAATTCTTTGTCTATACCTGCTATCAATATAATGAAAGTGAAATATAATACAAAGAAAGCATAGTCTATAATTTTTATTTTTTCTAAGCTATATATGTTTAAATTTAGTAAAAATCCAAATAAAACAAATAGTAAGCCAGAAACTATTTCTACTATGAAATATCTTGGTCTTATTTTTTGTTTGCAATATCTACATTTTGCTCCTAAAAATATATAACTAAATACTGGTATTAAATCTAAAAATCCTAATTTGTGATTGCAATTTGGACAATATGAATGTGTGTGTGTTATGTCTTGTCTTTTTGGAATTCTATATAATGCTAATGTGTAAAAACTCCCAAATGTTATTCCCATTGCAAATAAGATTATGTAAAAAAATATATTTAATATCTCCATTTATGCTCCCTCTTTTTATTTTTTAAAATAGGCATATACATATTTTTTTATGCATATGCCTTTTATTAATTATAAATATTATTTACCAGTTGTTGTTGTTGGTAAATATTTGTTAATTTCATTACTATATTCGTTTAATGTATTTGACTCATTTGCAGCTGCATTTTTTGTTTCATTTCCAGCTCTTTGAGCTTGTCCGAATAAGTTAGTTTGTTGTAATGTAGCTATTGATATACCAGCTAATATTAATAATATTATGATTGTTATAACTAATGCTACTAAAGTAATACCTTTTTGTTGTTTCATTAATGTCATCCTCCTTTTCTTTTGATTATTTATATTTGTATCTATATTTATATAAAATAAATATAATGTTAATAACTTAATTATTTTGTACCTTTATCTGGTAGATAACCTTCTTGAGTACTATCTGTTGCTGTACTTGTTGATGTTCCATTTGTATTAGTTGATGTTGTTCCTGTTGAACTTCCTACAGATTCTGACCCTCCATTACTTCCAGTAGTTGTATTTCCTGTTGTTGTATTTTGACTATTAATTGATTCAAATGGATTTTTTTTACCTGATACATAATCCTTTGTTTTTTTGTAATTTGTTAAGTCTGTTGCAGTTACTTCATAAGTCATAATTACTTGTGAATCATCAACATTTTCACTTGTAGATAATTCTTCTTTTACATTTTCAGGAGTAGTATATGAAACTTGTTGTGGAATTATTTTATTATTTGGTACATATTCATATAGTAATATACCAAGTATTAATATGATTGCTAATATCAATAGCAAAACTATTATAATTTCCTTGATAATATTTTTTGTTTTCATTTTTTTCTCCTTTCTAATTATTTTGTTGTGTTTGTTGTAGTATTGTTTACTGTACTATTTGTTGTAGTATTATCTACTGTATTATTATTTTGACTTGTAGTTTCTGTTTGTGTTGTTGTACTTGTTGTTGAAGAAACTCCTTCTATTTTAATGTCTTTACATACAAAAGTAGCTTGTAATGTACTTGTATCACTAGATGAATCTGCTAACATTTTGAATTCTTCAATTTTGAATCCTAATGAAGAATCATCTTCTATATCTGTTATAAATTCTGCAATTCTCGCATATGCTCCAGTCACTGTAAAATTTAAATTATAAGTATCTTCTGTTCCTGATGAACTTCTTGATACATCCATTTTCATTTCTACTCCTTCAGTTTTTGCATGTGTTCCAATTCTTACATATAAATATTCTATTTTATAGCCACCCAAGAATTGATTTGCTGTTTGTGTTTGACTTTCTGTGCTTACACTTACCATCTCTTCATATTCTTGTTTTTCATTTTCTAGTTTTTTTATTTGGTCATTTAAATCATTTATCTTTTTTTGATAATCTGTACTAGCTAATTTTGTTGCTTGTTGAATTGTTGTATTTAATTGTTCATCTTCTTTTTTTATATCTTTAATTCCTAAAACAGATAATTTACCAACGTTTATTCCTTTTACCATTGTTATTCCTGTTAATATAATTAATAAGATGATAATAGCTGTTATTAATAGTTTTTTCATGGTAAATCACCTTCTATCTTTATTGTAATTATGCCATTTGTTTTTTGACCTGCTGTTGATATTACATTTGTTAATACTGGTTCTAATTGCATATTTGTTACTAAAAATCCTAATTGCTCATATTTGTTTGATTGAGCTTGTATTTCTATATGTGTAGCCGATGTATTTTGTATTGATGTTATTTGTACACCTGTAGGCATTATATACATTAATTTGTTTAATAAATTTGGTATTGCTTTTTTAGTTTTGTTTATATCATTTATTTTGTCATTAACTTTTTGTAAATTGCTTATTTTTGTTGTATACTCTGTTGTTTTTGTTTGTAACTTTGATTTATCATTATCTATCAATTGCATTTGTGAATTTGTGTTTGCTATAGATTTGTTTGCTTCATCCATTTTATTATCTATTTGATTTTTTATCATTATAGAAAAACCTGAATAGACAAAAAATAATATTAACAATCCTGTTGCTGTTCTAAGCATTCCTTTTTCTACTTTATCTAATGGCACATTAAAATCCATTGTAAACGCTGAACTTTTTAGAAGTTTTTCCAAAGGATTTGGTTTACTAGATTTTGTTTTATCTTTTTTACTAGGTCCTATTTCTATTTTTAAGAAATCAGGTAATCTATCTGAAAAACTTGCTTTTTTAAAGTTTATTCCTGTTATTCCTTCTCCAAGCCCACTTATAGCTAATGATATTGCAGAGTTTACTTCTACATAATCCTTAATATTGATTTCTGGTGAAATTCTTATAAATCCAGGTTTTAAAATTTCGCACTTTACATTTTCTAAATACTCTTCAAAATATAAGTCTATATTATTTATTAATGCTGCTGTTCCTGTTATATATACTCTGTCTATTTTTTCAGTACTTTCATTCATTATTTTTCTTATTTGTCCAACTATTTCATATAATGTTGGCATAATATCTTCTAAATAATTTGTATCTACATCTGTTAAGTCTCTACCCTCAGAGGTATAGATAGTTGTTTCTTTGCAAATTTCATAAGCTTTAGAATAAGAATTTTCTTTGATGTTTATTTTATCCAAAAATTCTTGGCTTCCTATATCTAGCTTTTTAACATCATAAACTTTTTGATCTAATATTGTTGTTATTGTTGTTTTTTCTTCTATATTTACTATTAGAGCATTTTCTTTTGGTTCAAATTCTTTTACATCTGGAATTGTCATTCCAATTGGACTTATATCTTGTAATCTATAACCATTAAATCTTTGTATCTTTTTATTCAATTCTATTTTGTTTTGGCTTATATGAATTACTTTTAATTTTTCTTTATCTTGCACATTAGGAGCAATTGCATATCTTGTTTCAAATACATTTGGATTGTAATTTTTATCTGAGCAATATGCTTCAAATTCTGTTTTTATTGCTTTTGGTAAATCTTTTTTACTTAACAATGCAAACATATTAAAATAATTGTATATTTCTTCTGAAAGATTTATACTAATTGGTGTTTTATAACTATATGTTTCTTCTACAATTTGTTTAATAGTTTGATCTATGTTGTCATAGAACTTTACGCCATATGATTCTACTTTTAATTGTTCACGTTCTTTTGAAACTTTTGCATATTTAATTATGTTGTTTTCTATATATATTCCAAGACAGCTAGACATTTTTTCTCCTCTTTGCTTTATAATTTATTCTATTTTTATTTTTTACTTTTTTAAAATTAAAATACTTGTTTTATTTTACAATTTATGATATTAATTTCTCTTTTATTTTATCGTTTTTTAGCAAAAAGTCAACACTTTTAATTGAAATGTAATATAAATGTAATATCTCTGTAATATTTTATTTTTTATGTAATTTGCATATAAAAAATCCATCTTGCTTGTCACTTGTAAATATCGTTTTTTCATATTTTTTCGTAAATTGTGAATTATTTTTTAAAAATTCATTTACTACATTTTCATTTTCATTTTTTAGTATACTACATGTGGAATATACTAATTCTCCTCCGCTTTTTAAATATTGTGAACAATTTTCTAAAATTTTTTCTTGAATTTTTGTTATTTCTTCTATATCTTCTTCTTTTCTTTGCCATTTTATATCCGGTTTTCTTTTTATTACTCCAATTCCAAGGCATGGTACATCTAATAAAATTTTGTCAAATTTTTCATTTAATTCTTCATAGTATTTAGTTGCATCCTTAGTATTAGTTTTTATTATATTTATTCCCAATCTTTTTGCATTTTCCATTACTAATTTTGTTCTATGTTCATGAATATCCCAAGCTTCTATGTTACCTTTATTATTCATTAATTCTGCCATATAGGTCGTCTTTCCACCTGGTGCAGAGCATGCATCTAAAACATTTTCATTTTCTTTTGGTTCTAGTACTTTAGCTGTTAGTCCAGCTGAAATATCTTGAATTGTAAATTTTCCTTCTTTGAACAAATCCATATTTTCTAGATTTTTAACTCTTTCTAAAATCAAAAAATCTTCGTATTCTGTTTCTTGGAATTCTATATTTTTTTCTTTTAGTGAATTTTCTAATTCTTGTTTTGTGTTTTTTAATTTGTTTATTCTAATTGTTACTTTTGGATGAAGATTTGAATTTTCACAGATTTCTTTTGTTTTTTCTAATCCATTGTATTCTATTAGTTTTTTTACAATCCATTCTGGCATTGATGTTGTTTTTGATATTCTTTCTACATCATTTTTTATTTGAAATAATTCTTCATAGTCTTGTTTTTCTACTTTTCTTAATATTGCATTTACAAAATTAGAACTTGATGTGTGACCATATCTTTTTGCTAGGTTAACACTTTCATTGACAGCTGCTGATTTTGGTATTTTGTCTAAGAATATGATTTGGTATATTCCCATTCTTAGTATGTTTATGATCCATGGTGATATTTTTTTTAGTTTTATTTTTGAGTGTTTTTTTATAATTGTGTCTAGGGTTAGTTTCCAGGTTGTTACTCCATATGTTATTTCTGATATTAGGCCTATGTCTTTTTCGTTTAATATTTTTCTGTTTTGTTTTAGTTCTTCGTCTAGGGCTAGATTGGAGTAGGCTTGTTCTTGGTTTATTTTGTATATGGTTTTTAGGGCGATTTCTCTTGGTTTGTTTATCATTTTTTGTTTTCTCCTTTTCTTTAATTATTCTGTTTGGTATTTTATGTTTGTTTTTTTAGTTAACCGCTCAAAAAAGTAATTTATTAATTTTTTTCGCTTCCCCATTTAAGAAAATGTAACTCTCTGGCGTTCGTAACATTTTCTAAAACGGTCCCCACTGAGCTTTAAAAATTAGTAAATTATTTTTTGAGCTTCTCTACTTGTTGGGTTTTTGTATTTTTTGTTTTTTCTCTTTTATTTTTTATTATTATATAACTTTTTTTGTATTTTTTCTATGTTTTGTATATTTTTTTCTTTTTTGGTTAAAATATGGTTAAATGATTTTAGGAGGTTTTTATGGATATAGAAAAACATTTGATTATTACTGGTTCTTCTGAGGTTTCTTGGAAGGATGCTATTGTTAAGGCGATTTCTGAGGCTTCTAAGAGTATTGATTATTTGTCTGGTGTTAAGATTTTGGAGCAGAGGGCTAATATTGATGGTAATAAGATTTCTGAGTATTTTGTTGATTTGGATATTAGTTTTCTTATTGATTTGAATAGAAAGGATGATAGATAATGAATCCGATTGAGAGTAAGCAAACTTATCAAGAGTATGTTAATAAGAAATCACCTAATTCTCCTATTTGGAAGAATTGTTTTAATGCTTTTTGGGTTGGTGGTTTGATTTGTACTATTGGTCAAGTTATTTTGAATATTTGTAAGGCTAGGGGTTTTGATCAGGCTACTTCTGGTACTATTGTTTCTATTATTTTGATTGGTATTTCTGCTTTTTTGACTGGTCTTAATATTTTTAATAAGATTGGTAAGTTTGCAGGTGCTGGTTCTTTAGTTCCTATTACAGGTTTTGCAAATTCTATTGTTTCTCCTGCTATGGAATATAAGTCTGAAGGTTATGTTATGGGTGTTGGTGGAAAGATGTTTACTGTTGCTGGTCCTGTACTGGTTTTTGGTATTTCTGCTTCTATAATTGTTGGTATTGTTTATTTGATTTTTAATACTCAGACTATGACTTTGGTATAATTTTCTAGTTAGTATCTGTTGGTATATATATGCTATTTTTTGTATAGCCGTTGCAAGCGGAGCAACAATAGGAATTCTTAGCATATAGTAATGAAGAATCTCAAACCCTTTTGAGTAGGTTCATTGCTATATGATTAGAATTACTTTGGTGCGTAACGAAGTTCAGGCTATACAAAAAATAGCATATATATACCAACAGATACTAACTAGGAAATTAAAACTAATATATTATAAAGGAGTTGATTTTTTGCAAAAGATTGGAAAACAAACTATAAAATTTGATAATCCCCCTACTATTTTGGAGTGTGCTTCTATTGTTGGTCCTAAAGAGTCTAAAGGTCCTTTAGCTAAATATTTCGATCAAACTTTAGAAGATGAATTTTGGGGCGAAAAGACTTGGGAGAAGGCTGAGAGTAAAATTATAAAAGAAACTGTTAATACAGTAATTCATAAATCCGGAATTTCTTCTGATAAAATAGATTGCTGTTTTGCTGGTGACCTTTTAAATCAATGTATTTCTTCTAGCTTTGGACTTAGAGAAATTAATCTTCCATTTTTTGGTGTTTTTGGCGCTTGTTCTACTTTTGTTGAGTCTATGTGTTTAGGTTCTATTTGTATAGAAAGTTTTGCTGAAAATGTTTTATGTGCTACGTCTAGCCATTTTTGTAGTGCTGAAAAACAATTTAGGTTTCCTCTTGAATTAGGAAATCAAAGACCTCCAACTGCTCAATGGACTGTCACTGGATCTGGTGCTGTTATTCTTTCTAAAAATGGACAAGGTCCTTATATTACTCATATTACTCCAGGAAAAATTGTTGATATGGGAATTAAAGATGCAAATAATATGGGAGCTGCTATGGCGCCTGCTTTTGCTGATACTTTGGTAACTCACTTTTTAGATACTGGTAGAAATCCTAGTTATTATGATGCTATTATTAGTGGAGATTTGGGTTATATTGGAAAAGATATTGCTATTGATATTGCTAAATCTCAAGGGTATAATATAAAACAAAATTATAATGATTGTGGTGTTTTGATTTTTGATAAAAGTTCTCAAGATACTCATTCTGGTGGTAGTGGTTGTGCTTGTTGCGGTACTGTTTTTTCTGGCTACTTATTTAAACAGTTAAAAGAAAAGAAGATTAAAAAATTACTTTTAATTGCTACTGGTGCTTTGATGAATTCTACTTCTTCTCAACAAGGTGAAAGTATTCCAGGGGTTGCTCATGCTATAAGTATCGAGTTATAAAAATAAGTATTAAATTACAAAGATTTGAAAGGATTGATTTTATGAATATTGATTGGGCTAGTGTTTTTAATTGGATGTCTCTTTTGAAATGTTTTGTTGTTGGTGGTCTAATTTGTGTTATTGGACAGATTTTAATTGATAAAACTAAATTAACTCCTGCTAGAATTTTGGTTGCTTTTGTCACTACTGGTTGTATTTTAGGCGGTCTTGGTATTTATCAATATGTTGTTGATTTTGCTGGTGCTGGTGCTACTGTTCCACTTACTGGATTTGGTTATAATTTAGCCAAAGGTGCTATTGAAGGTGTAAAAGAAGCTGGACTTGTTGGTGCTTTTACCGGTGGTGTTAAGGCTGCTGCCGGTGGAATTGCTGCTGCTGTATTTTTTGGTTATTTAGCTTCATTAATTTCAAAACCTAAAATGAAAAAACAATAAAAATGTTTTAATTTAAAAATAAAAAAAGAGGATTATATTAGCTGAGCTATTAATCCCTTTTTTATTATTTTATTTAATTATGCTTTTTTTGCTATTTCAGCAACTTCTGCAAATGCTTTTGGATCACTTACAGCGATTTCAGCTAACATTTTTCTGTTTATTGTAACATTAGCTTTTTTAAGACCAGCAATCATTTTGCTGTATGTTGTTCCATTCATTCTTGCAGCGGCATTAATTCTTGTTATCCATAATTTTCTAAAATCACTTTTTTTATCTTTTCTTCCTACATATGCGTAAGATAATGATTTCATAACTGCTTGGTTAGCATTTCTGAATCTATAATGTTTTGCTCCAAAATATCCTTTTGCTTGTTTTAATATTTTTTTATGTCTTGCTCTTGTTGTTCTTGCTGTTTTTACTCTTGCCATTTTATTTCACCTTCCTTGATTTCTTTTATTTTAATTATAATATTAACCACCATATGGTAATAATTTTTTAATTGTATTTTCACAAGTTTTACTTGCATAAGCATTTTGAACTTTTCCTGATTTTTTTTGTCTTTTTGTTTTGTTAGCTAATAAGTGTCTTCTGTTTGATTTTGTTCTTTTTACTTTTCCTGTTGCTGTTAAAGAATATCTTTTCTTTGCAGCTTTATTTGTTTTTAATTTTGGCATAGCTTTTCGCTCCTTTCAATTGTTTGTTTTATTATATTTTAAGCCTGTTTAATTGGCTTTTTTAGCTAGTATAATGAACATGTTTTTTCCTTCTAGTTTTGGTTTTTTTTCTACTACTGAAATATCTTCTAGATTTTTTATGAATTGGTTTAAAACTTCTTCTCCCATTTTTGTGTTGTTTAATTCTCTACCTCTAAATCTTACTGTTATTTTTACTTTGTTTCCACCTTCTAAGAATTTTCTTGCATTTTTTGATTTAAATTCAAAATCGTGTTCTTCAATATTTGGAGTTACTCTTAACTCTTTAACTTCTAGAACTTTTTGCTTTTTCTTAGCTTCTTTTTCTTTTTTAGCTTGCTCAAATTTGTATTTTCCATAATTCATTATTTTGCAAACTGCTGGTTTTGCATTTGGTGATACTAGTACTAAGTCTAAGTTTTCTTCTTCTGCTTTTTCTAAAGCATCTCTTGTTGACATTACTCCTAGCTTTTCTCCATTTGCTCCTATTAATTGAACTTCTTTTTCTCTTATTTGACCATTGATTGGTAATTCTTGTTTAATGTTCAAACACCTCCATAAAATAAAAAAATTGACTTTGTGTTACAAGTCAATTAATACATAATTCCAAATTTAAAATTATTGGTAAAATTAATATTTTCTAACCTTTTGTTTATCTAACTAAGGTGAGAAGTTAATTGCTTCTTCTTGTAACAATATTAATTTTACCATATATTTGTAATTTGTCAAGAGTTTTTTGATAATTTTAACATTTCTCCTACTTCTAATCAAAAACCCTTTCTATTTCATATAGTTGCATATTATTATTTCCTCCAAATTCTATATAATTAGAATTCTCAGGAATAATAAATTCATGATTAAATATTCCTGTACTTCCTCCACTTCCTTTTTCCAAAATTGTTGTATTTGTTCCATCATTTTTATATATTTTTACCATAAAAACCTATTCCTTTCCCATGGATATAACGCCATCTATCTTCACAAAAGGAAACGCTCTGCAATATCTCCGTTGAAAAATAAACATAGTAAAAAAACAGATTATGTAAAGCAAACAAACTATACTCTTGTGCTATGAATTTATTGTTAAACACTATTGTAAAATGTAGAAACAGTGTACGATTATAGATAAAAAGAATACCATATCA
>OGXX01002379.1_pt1 | contig 17180 bp, 13 predicted proteins | sample 1576301 | NCBI WGS metagenome assembly OGXX01 (sample SAMEA3541469, study PRJEB24748) | human gut metagenome | biome: human gut; feature: human-associated habitat; material: faeces | place: China | collected 2012
ACCGCCTTTTCTTGTTATCCAGCCCTCCGGCTGTATCGGTTGAGCAAAAGTCAGCGTGGGAATGGTGTGGTATCTTTATCTAAGTGAAACCCCTTGCTCCCACTTGGAAACTGTCTGTCGCACGATATTCAGCTTGACAGCAAGCTCTTGTTGTGAAAGTCCCTTTGATTTTCTGATTGCTTTAATATTTTCGTTGAGCATTAGGGATAGCCTCCTTTCGATTGTCACCCCTATTGTAGGCTAAACTGCCCGTTGCCACAAGCAACGCAATTTAACATTTTCAGAAAAATAGCAAATTTCCCTTTGTGTTACGGAATAATGGGCTGCTGTCTATCAAATTCTTGTGTGTTACTTTATCGCACATGAGCGTCTTGTTATGGGCAGTCCAAGCAACCCACGACTTCCAAACTATGCCCTGCAGTGGACAGCAGCTGCCAATCAACAAATATTGCAGCACTTTGCCTTTGCACAATGAAACATCCCCTGTGGAGACGGTGCAGGCTCACAGGGCCAGGTCCTTTTCGCATATGAATCACATCCCCGGAGGAGTCAGCCTCTGTGAAAATAGGCTTGAAACGCTTTTACAAAATGGTCGATGCCCTCTGTGTTGAGGGAGTAGTAGGTGCGGCGGCCGTCCACGTGAACGGTTACTAGGTTGGCGCTTTGCAGGGCGCCGATGTGCTGGGATATGGCCCCGGGCGAGACGCCTACGGAGCTGGCCAGCTCCCGTCCATAGGCGGGGCCTTCCAACAGCCGGGTCAGGATTTGAAAGCGGTTCCGGTTGCTGAGTACCTCCAACGCCAAGGACAACTGTACGCCGGAGTTTGGGGCAGCTGCGTAGCATTCCCGCAGGAATTCATAGAGCGTCCCGATGCAGAAAAGAAATTCTGTCTCACTGTCATTTGATATTACTACCATATAATTACTGCATATTACAGTAGGATAGAATAGGCAACGATGAATTCCACTTAAATCGCTGCGGCACACGCGACTGGCGATGGCTTCCTCAGACTCGCCGCTGTACCGGTCTCGGAATTGCTGAAGCAGAGGCTCCATCCATTCCCGGCAGCGCCGGAATTCGGCTGCAACGGGAGTAAGCGCCTCCTGGAGCCAGTCGATGTACTGGCCGGTGTTCAAAGCTAAATCAAGCAGCGCCAGTTTGGCGGTTGGGGCTATGGCGCTGCCGTTGATTTTTGCAAACAGCTGGTGGATTTCCCCTGGGCTTTCCTGACCGGAGGCGTCCTCGTCCAGGAGGTTCAGGATCCGCTTGGGAACCTGGCCGGCCCCTTTCCGCAGCTGGTCAAAGAAGCTGGATTCTTCCCAATCCAGAAAAGCCTCTATTTCATTTGGCCATAGAAGACTGGCTATGTAGTTAGAAGCTGGTTGCTGCTGAGGCTTTTCTCTGAGCTGCAGGGGGGCAAATAGCTTCTGCAGGATGGGATCGGAGACCGTGATGCTGTCGTTAAGTCTGTGCTCCAGCTCTGTCATGATGTGGGAAGCAGAGATCAGCGCTTCGCTTCGCTGCCCGCTACTGCCGAAGGTAGTGTCTAGAAAAGACATCCAGGACACTTCAGCGGTACGGTTGGCGAGGAAGAAAACGGTCTCCAGCAGGGGGATCGGTTCGAAGTGGATCATATGGCACCTCCAAAATTAGGGTACAGGGCTGCCTGGGAACAAAACCCATTATACCACTTTTTTTGGAAAAAGCTATTGACAGAGCCGCAGAAAACGTCTATAATTTAGATGAAGCTAAACATTAACTTGCTCGTAAAGAAAGGATGGATTTTATGAAACGAACGCTCTCTCTGCTGGTAGCCCTGGCACTGCTACTCGCTTGTTCCGGTGCTCCCCTTTCGGCTGCTGCAGCTCCGCTGGATGGGGCGGATCTTCCGCCTGTTTTCAGTCAGAACAACGTTGCTCCGGAGTACCCAGAGGCGGCTCCGGCTGCCGTTGCCCTTCCGGAAAATGCTGTGCATGCTCCGGAGCTGGACAAGGTGCTGAATGTCACCGATGGGACCTTGGAATTTTACACTCCTGCAGAGGCGGAGGATGGTTATTATCCCTGGGCTGCAGAGGAGGGCTATGCCAAATCCACCAACCAAGGCGTCAACAGCTGGTATGTTGACTCGACCTATACCATCCCATCTGCTTCCGTGGTCAACACGACGGTAGAGACGAAGGCTGGGGAAATCCTCTACTTCCGTTATCGGGTTAGCAGCGAGTCAGCAGATAGGCTGCGCTTCTACATAGACGGCCAACAGGTGAAAAGCTGGTCCGGGGATGTGGACTGGGCAGTGTATTTCTACCAGCTGGAAGCTGGTACCCATGTGCTGCAGTGGGAATATACCAAGGACGCGGGCGCTGCTCGGCTGGAAGACACGGCGTACCTAGATGATGTCTATGTTGGTGCGCCCAAGGCGGTCACCGGTGTGGAAATCCAGGAGACAGCCTCGGTGGCCGGATATAGACGGGTGCAGCTCACCTGGGACGTGCTGCCGGACGTGGCCTTCAACCGGGAAGTGACTTTTACCTCCTCGGACGAGAGTGTTGCCACAGTGGATGAAAATGGCCTGGTGACCGGTGTGACTCAGGGCGAAGCTGTCATCACAGTTACCACCAAGGACGGCGGTTTTACAGACACCTGCCAGGTTTCGGTCACTGGGGATCAAATGCCTGTACAGATTTACGGATTTGTGGACACTCTGTTTGCCGGCATAATCAATGGCTACCCGGCCTTTCGGTCTATGGCGCATTGGTACACCTTTTCCGATGTGGACCCGGGGCAGCCACAGCAACTTGGTATGATGCCGGATTCTACCGCAGATGCACGGGTGAATATCCTGTGCGCAGAGCTGGTTGACGATACGGTATATGGTTATACCATGGATGGGCGGTTCTTTGCCATGGATTTGGATTCCTTGCAGCGGGGAGAGCCTTCTGTGGAGTACAAGGATGTACCGCAAAATGATGATTTCTTCTTTTATCCTGCAGAAATGGCTTATGATCCTAGCAATGGAGTGATGTATGTAGTGAATGCGCTCCACGATCTGTACGAAGTAGACCTGGAGACCGGTGAGATAGATCTGGATTCCGGTCGCACAATTTCCGGCGAGCTGCCCGGCGCTGACGATATAATTGGAACACTTGGGTGGGATTACATTGTGGGCTTTGCCATTGATCCGGATGGCAATGCCTATGTGATGATTGCCGGATTTGGTGATCAATATGGTGGCAATGGTTGCTCCCGCCTGGCCAGCTTGGACCTGGAAACCGGGGAATACACCGTCATTGGCCAGACGACCGCGCAAGCTTTCCAGGAGCAGTCCATGTGCTTTGACCCCAATACGGGGAAGCTGTATTGGGCCCAGTGGGCGACGATCTATGACTCTGAGGTGATGAACCTGTTCATTGTGGATACCGAGACGGCGGCGTTGGAGGACTGCGGCAGAGTGGGTGAATACGGCGCTCACGTCTTGGGTATGTTCATTCCCCTTTGCAAGCATGACAGCAATGTGAAGGCAGTGGAGGAAAAGGCCGCTACCTGCACAGAAGAGGGACATACGGCCTATTGGCAGTGCCAGACCTGCGGCAAGTATTTTGCGGATGAGGCGCTTATTGAGGAGATCTCCTGGGAAGACACAATCACCCCTGCCCTGGGCCACAAGACCGAGCTGCGCAATGCCAAGGAAGCCACCTGCACCGAAGACGGCTACACCGGCGATGAGGTCTGCACCATCTGCGGCGAAATCATGAAACAGGGTGAGGTCATCCCCGCCCATTGCCCCAGCAAGGCCTTTGCAGATCTGAATACGGACCGCTGGTATCACGAGTATACCGACTATGTCATTGCCCGAGAGCTGATGAATGGCATGGATGAGACCCACTTCGCTCCGGAGGGGAACCTCACCCGGGGTATGCTGGTGACCACCCTGTACCGCCTGGCAGGGGAGCCGGAGGTGGCGGAGGCTGCCACCTTCAGCGATGTGAAAGCGGGCCGGTACTACGCAGAAGCCGTGGCCTGGGCGGAGGACCTGGGCATAGCCAAGGGCATGACCGCCACCACCTTCCAGCCCGAGGGAACCGTCACCCGCCAGCAGGCGGCCACCTTCCTGTACCGGTATGTCACCGAGTACCTGGAAGAAGAAGCTGTCGAGGGTGCAGACCTGACGGCCTTTGCAGACGGCGGCAAGGTGCAGGATTACGCCAAGACGGCCATGAGCTGGGCCGTAGCCGAGGGCTTCTTTGAGGGCTACGGAGACGGCACCCTCCGTCCCAGAGCCAGCCTGACCCGGGCCCAGATGGCCAAGCTCCTGACGATTTTGGATCAGAACTTCTAATTTGCTCTCCTTTCAATGAGAAAATCCCCTGTAGGCGCTGCCTCAGGGGATTTTCTATTGCGTGCCGGCGGAGCTACCGCTCCAAGACATCTTAAGCGCTGCCACGTTGCACTGACGCGGCAGCGCCCTGTCTTCCCCGGGGGAAGGTGCCAAACGGAGTGAGGCGGATGTGGAACGGCGATATCTGGCAGATTGGTAGGATCGGTTAAAATGCAACCATGTTTCCTTTTTAACGAGACTGCCTATCAATCCGTTAGGTATCGCCGTTCTTCATCAGTCACGGCTGACAGCTGCATTTGACGGATGGAACATAATTCCCACGATTCTTGGGGCGACACTTGAGATTCCTACCGAAAGATTCGCGCAAAGTGAGGGGAGTCTATCCACTTTACAGACCAGCACAACCAGGGAAACCCGGGAGGGCGTGTGCCAGGTGAAGTGTGGCGGTTATTGGACCTGAATGCCCATCACGGCGGACAGAAGGCACACCAGGAGCAGAAGGATGGTGCAAGGGGCGGTCCAGAAGCCGCAGATGGCTTGGGGGGGCATGGAGTAGAGGCTGCGGTGGTAGCGCCGGACATCGTTGCCGTGGATGACGAAGACCGCAACGCCTGCCAGGAACAGGACCATAAGTAGGATGTTCTGGAGTATTGGAACCCAGGCCAGCAGGAGACTGAAAATTCCGTTGTTAATGAAATGAAGAACCATGGCCCAGACAATGGAGTGTTCCACCGCTGTGTAACCCAGCACCAGCCCTACCAGGAAGGCAAAGGGGATCTGCACCAGGTTCCCGTGGAACAGGCCGAAGAGCAGGGCGGAAAAGACGATGGCAAAGCGCTTGCCAAAGGGCCGGAAGCTCTGCAGAACGGCTCCCCGGAACAGCAGCTCCTCCACCACCGGCGCCACCACAGCGGCGTACAGCATCATGCCAGGAGAGCTGTCCATGTCAGAGGCCTGGAGCAGAGCCTGCATGGCGGTGAGTCCCCACCGGTTGAGCAGGGTTTCCACCAGGGTGGAGAACACGGAGGAGAGAACCTGAATGGCCATGAATACAGACAGAAGCTGCCAAAAGACAGGGCCGGACATGGGCCAGCCGGGGCGGAAGACGTCCCGGTAGAAGGAGCGCCCCTTCCACAGGAGGATGAGCAGGAGGCACAGGCCGGAGACCACCAGGTAACCGGTGCCGCTTTGGAGCAGCTGAGTGAGATAGTCTGGCTGCATCACCCGGTGGAGAGCGGCGTTTAGCCCGTAGCCAAGGGTGCCCAGGTGGATCAGCCGGAGCCCGGCCTCCACCAGCATGGCGGCTATGACGGTGAGATTCATCAGCAGCAGGTAGGTCAGCAGCACGCCGCTGACCTGGTTACACAGCTTTCGCTCATTCTTGCAGGAAAGCGGCGGATGAGACGGGAGAGTTTGCATCATATGGAACTCCTTTCCGTTTGCGGGCAGGCCGCAATGACAGCTTCGGCGCATCGGATGCCATCGGCGGCGGCTGAGAGAATGCCCCCGGCGTATCCGGCCCCCTCCCCGCAGGGGAACAGGCCTCGGAGGGAGGCCTGGAGGCTGGCGTCCCGGCAAATGCGCACTGGGGACGAACTCCTGGTTTCCGGACCGGTGAGAACGGCCTCCGGGTGGTCAAAGCCAGGCAGCTTCCGCCCCAAAAGGGGAAGCCCCTGTGCGAGGGCGTCAGTGAGGACGGCAGGCAGCACCCGCCGGAGGTCCCAGGGTACAACGCCGGGGCGGTAGGTGGGGGCGACGGCCCCAAAGTGTTGGGACGGGACGCCCTGCAGGAAGTCCCCCACCCGCTGGGCAGGAGCCCGGTAGCCGCCGGTCTCCTGGTAGGCCAGCTGTTCCAGCTCCCGCTGCCAGCGCATCCCGCCCAGGGGGCCGCCGTAGGGGAAATCCTTGGGCTGGAGAGAGACCAGCAGGGCGGCGTTGGCATTTGTGCCGCTCCGCCCGGAGTAGCTCATGCCGTTGGTGACAATTCCACCTTCCTCAGAGGCTGCAGCCACTACATAGCCGCCGGGGCACATGCAGAAGGTGTATACCGTCCGGTCTGGCAGGTGGCAGAACAGCTTGTAATCCGCCGGGGGCAGCGCGGAGCGGCTTCCGCCGTACTGAGCCAGGTCAATTTGATGCTGAAGATGTTCAATCCGGACGCCCATGGCAAAGGGCTTGGGCTCCATGGCAATGTTTTGGGCGGCCAGCATGGAAAAGGTGTCCCGGGCGCTGTGGCCAATGGCCAGAATCAATTGGCGGCAGGGGAGCCGCTCCCGGCCGCCGGGTCCCTCCAGAGAGAGCCCCGCGAGGCTTCCGTCTCGGTGTTCCAGACCGGTGAGCTGGGTTTGAAACCGGACCTCGCCCCCCAGCCTCTCCACCCGGCGGCGCAGGTTCTGCACCACGGTGAGGAGCACATCGGTCCCCATATGGGGCTTGGCGTCATAGAGGATTTGCTCCTGGGCGCCGCACTGGACCAGCTGCTCCAGGACCCAGTGATTCCGGGGGTCGTGGGTGCCGGTGTTCAGCTTTCCGTCGGAGAAGGTCCCGGCGCCGCCCTCTCCGAACTGCACATTGCACCGGGGGTCCAGACGGCCGGTCTGCCAGAATTCCTCCACCAGCCGGTGGCGGGAGGCGGCGTCCCGGCCCCGTTCCAGGACCAAAGGCCGAAGACCGGCCTCCGCCAAAACCAGGGCGGCAAACATGCCTGCCGGACCAAAGCCTGCCACAACGGGCCGCTCCCCGGCGACATGGATGGGGTGGGGGATCTCATAGCGGAAGATGGGGGCGGGACCGGCCTTGGCGCCGCCCTGGCGGATGGCCCGGTCCTCCCGGCCGGAGACGGTGACGTCTACGGTATAGACCCATTGAATGTGTTCTTTTTTTCGGGCGTCCAGGGAACGCCGGGCGATTTGCAGGGTCTGGATCTCCCTAGGCGGCAGACGAAGCGCCTTGGCTGCCGCTGCCCAAAGGGCCTGAGGGGTGTGACCGGGTGGGAGGGCGATGTCGCGGATTCGAATCATGGTGTGTCCTTTCCGGCGGCGGTTCCGGCAGCATAGCCGGAGCTCCAGGCCCACTGGAGGTTGTAGCCGCCGCAGTCTCCGTCTACGTCCAAAAGCTCGCCGCAGGCGTATAGCCCGGGGCACAGGCGGCTTTCCAATGTAACGGGGTCAAATTCCTCGGTGCAGAGTCCCCCGGCGGTGACCTGGGCGCTGTCCATGCCCATGGGACCGGTGAGGGTGAAGGGGAAGTCTTTGGCTACCGAGGCAACGGCAGCGAAGTCCCGGGGGGTGAGCTGGGACAGGGACGCGGTCAGGGGGATCTGGGCCTCCTGGACCAAAATGCGGCCCAGCCGGTTGTGTACGGTGCCGGTGAGGAGATTTTCCGCCTGAAGCCCGGGGCACTGCTGCTTGCGCCGGGTGAGGAAATCCTTGAGGGCGTCCCCTGTCAGGCTGGGCAGCAGATCCAGGTGGCAGACCCAGTCTCCGGGTCCGATGCAGGCGTCCCGGGAAAGCTCGAAGATGGCGGGGCCGCTGAGGCCATAGGCGGTGAACTGGACTTCTCCCCGATTTTCCACGGTGGTTTCGCCGTTCTGGGTCAGCCACAGGCGGCAGACTGCCCGAATGCCCTTCAGAGAGGCGCAGCGGGGATAGGAGGACTTCAGCTGTACCAGGGCAGGGCGCAGCTTGGTGCAGTGGTGGCCCAGACTCTTGAGGAGCCGGTAACCTGCCATGGAGCCGCCCAAAGCGGTCCCCGCCAGACCGCCGCAGGCGGCAATGACCCGGCTGGCAGAGAGGGATCCATCCTCGCAGGTTAATAGAAAACCACCCTCCGGCTGGCGGCAAATTTTGGTGACCTCGGCTCCTGTGTGGAGATGGACGTTGGGCGTTTCCAGGGCAAACCGTAACACATCCACCACGCTCCCGGCCTGGTCCGACCAGGGATAGACCCTCCCGGATTCATCCGCAACCGTTAGGAGCCCCAGATTTTGAAAAAAGGCCAGGGTTTCCTTTAGCCCGAAGCGCTGCAAGCTGGGGAGGACAAATTCTGGGCGCTCGCCGTGATATGCCTGAACGGACAGCCCGGTGTTAGTCAGATTACACCGGCCGTTGCCTGTGGCCAGGAGTTTGCGGCCAACCCGGTTCTGCCGCTCCAAAATATGGACCTCACAGCCGGGATGTTTGGAGGCTGCAATGGCGGCCATGAGACCGGAAGCGCCTCCGCCCAAAACGGCGATGACCATAGGCCTCACCTCCTAAATTTCGGGTATTACCCATATTATAGCCCAGAATCCGGCAGCTTACAAGAAAAACTTCTCACGCCGCTGGGGAAGCATGAGCTGTATGATGCTGCGGCATAACGAATCCCGCAAATTCTGCATGGACGCAGAGCAGCCGTACAAAATTTGCGGGTGTCACGGCACCGTAAGTGCCGCAAAAAATTTTATATCATTTCATTGTCCTCTTAATGAAGAGGGGCTCCATCATACAGGTGCGGAACTGCCGCGTGGGTCTCGCCTAAAAGGCCAGGGCTTTTTTGCCCTTCAGTCCCAGGTAATTTCTTGAAATGCCGGAACAAAATGGTCCCGCTCTTCGGCAGTCTCTGCTATGCTCTGGCCGGTAAGCGGATCAAAGAAATACTGGTAGCAAAACACCGCTACGCCCTGGCAGTCCTCCAAATCCAGCGTGGCCTTCAGGCACCGCACCAGAACGTCCTTGCGGCTCTTCCACTCGTCCTTGCCGCTGCCTGCCCAGGGATCCTCTCCGGAAAAGGCTTTTCCGAAGGTCATGCCGATGATCAGATCCACCGAATCAGTCTGGATCATGTCCTGATAGGTGCGGCACACCTTCACGAAATCGTAACTGCCGTGCTCCAGTCCAAAGTAGACCTGGGGGCATATGTAATCAATATAGCCGTCCACTCCGCACCACAGGTACACATCGGCATACTGGGTATGAAAGACCCTGTCCACATTGCCCCCAGGGCTGATGCCGAAGATCCGCCCGACCCGGGATTTTCCCGTCATTTCGTGAAGCTGGTAAACCAGATCATCCAGGGCCTTTCGCCGGAACTCGGCCAGCTCCAGGGCGCCGCCGCTGGCCTGATAGCTGGCGTAGGCGTCGGCATCAAAGGACGGATCGGTGGTGGGATAGAAATAATCGTCCATATGCAGGCCGTCAAAGTCATACAGCCGCAGAGCTTCTTCCGCACCGGCACAGATCAGATCCACCACCTCGTCATAGGCAGGGTTTAGGTACCATCTGCCGTCCAATGACACGATGTACCTGCCCCGAAGCTGGGGGTCATCATACCATTGTCGGATGGGATACTCCCCCTCCACCAACTGAATTTCTTCTTCCGTCATGCCCCGCATGGGGTTGATCCAGGCGTGGATGGACAGCGACCGCTCATGGGCCAGCCGGACGATGAGAGCAACAGGGTCATACTGTGCCGGCCTACCTGACTGCCCCACTACATAGGGGGACATGGGGTAGAGCTTAGAGGGGTACATACTGTCGGCGTTGGGACGCACCTGCAAAAGCACCGTGTTGAAGCCTTGGGCCTTTACATTGTCCAGTACCTGTGCCATCCGGGCGGTGAAATCCGCTTCTTCCCGCTGGGTGTCCCCATCGAGATAGATGCCTGTCAGATCATACTGAGAAAGCCACATGGCTTTCATATCCTCGTATTGCAACGCAACGGGGGCAGGAACTGGCTCTGTGGCGGGTACCGTAACAGGCTCAGCGGACGGTTCGGTTATGGGATCGGTGATGGACTCAGTCATGGGCTCGGTTAGGGGCTCCGAATCTGCTGTCGCCTGGATGGACGCATCGGGCGACGCCTGGGGCGCCACCGGGGCATCCTCTTGCAGACCGGCAAAGCAGCCGTACAGCGATCCCAGGCACACCGCCAGCATCATCAGGGAAAACAGTCTCCTCATCATCATTCCTCCTCCAATCAAGTTACGGTCATAGGCAAGAATGCGGTGGTGCTTCTCTGGTCTGTGGATGGGGTTCTCCAGACACCAATCCATGTCCCCCACAACACTGCCCGTCAGCAAGGGCAAGACTGACCAGAAGGATTCTTCTTTGGAAACAGTATATGGGATTGTTCTCAGAATGTCAATACGATAACTAGATTTTAAATACGAGGTGAACAGCATTAGAGATACTAGGATGGAAAAGGTAAATGCTATCGCCCTGCAGAGAGCGCTTTTCTTTCTTGCGGGGAGGGGCTTTTTGTGATAATCTTTAAGATGAGGAAGTTTTGACAGGCATCAGCGAAATGAGGGAGGTGAGGCAATGCGGCGGCTGGTTTGGTTTGCCCTGGGGTTTGGAGGGGCCTGTGGGCTGGGGAGCTATCTGGCTCCGGGGCTGCGGCTGCTGCCCATGGCTGCTGGAGCCGTGCTTCTATGGGGAGCTCTGCTGTTCCTGGGGACGAGGAGGCGGACTATGGCGGCAGGCGCCCTGGCCTGTTTGGGCTTGGCGCTGGGATTTGCGTGGTTTTACCTGTACGATGGAGTTTACCTGCAACCGGCCAGGCAAGCCGATGGGCAAACGGTGAAGCTGACGTTGCAGGTGGCGGGTTACCCGGTGCAGACGGATGATGGCTGCTGGGTGGATGGAACCGTCTTTCTGGAAGGGCGGCCTTATGGGACCCGGCTGTACCTGCAGCAGGAGGATGCTTTGGAGCCGGGAGACCAGGTGACTGTCCCCGCACAGCTGCGCTTGACGGCTCACGGTGGCAGCCGGGAGCCCACCTATCACCGGACCAGTGGGATTTTTCTCCTGGCTTATACCAGGGAGGCGGGCACGGTGACCCGAGGCGGCGGCGGACTCCGGGATGCTCCGGCGCGGCTGCGCCGGGGGGTGGGGCGGCAAATAGAGGGGCTGTTTTCGCCGGATACCGGCGGGTTCGCCCAGGCGCTGCTACTGGGGGAGAAGGCAGGACTGTCCTATTCCCAGCGCAACGAGCTGTCTCTGGCGGGAATGTCTCACATTGTGGCAGTATCGGGGATGCACCTGTCCATTCTCTTTGCTTTGGTGTATGCACTGACTCTCCGGCAGCGGGTGCTTTCAGCTCTGCTGGGGATTCCTGTGGCCTTCTTCTTTGCGGCAGTGGCGGGATTTACCCCCTCGGTAACCCGGGCGGCGGTGATGCTGTCTCTCTCCCTTCTGGCCCGCCTGTGCAGGCGGGAGTACGATCCGCCGTCTGCTTTGGCCTTTGCCGTTCTGGTGCTGCTCCTGGGGAATCCCTTGACGGCGGCATCGGCCAGCTTTCAGCTGTCTGTGGGGGCAGTGGCGGGGATTTTGTGCTTCAGCAGCCGGCTGTATGCCTGGATGACCCGAGGGTTGGGAAAGGGCAGAGGCTTTGGACGGCGGGTATGCCGCGTTCTGGCGTCATCTGTGGCGGTAAGCCTGGGGGCTACGGTGTTTACGGCTCCCATGGCCGCCTGGACCTTCGGAGTCGTGAGCCTTCTGTCGCCCCTTACCAATCTGGTGAGCCTCTGGGCAGTGAGTCTGGGGTTTTATGGCGTCCTGGCAGCCTGTGGGCTGGGAGCTGTCTGGCTGCCCCTGGGTAAGGGCGTGGCCCGGTGCACAGAGCCGGTCCTTCGGCTGATTTTGGGAGTGGGCGGTTGGACCGGCAGGCTGCCCCTGGCCAGCGTCTTTCCGGAGGAAAGTCCCTATCTGGCCGCCTGGGTGGGATTTGCCCTGGTGATTTTGGTGGTGTTTCTTTTGGGCAGATGCCGGGGCAAGAGAAGTCTTGTTCTTGCCTTGAGCGCCAGCCTGGTTTTGGCCCTGGTTCTGGGATATCTGGAACCAAAAGGAGACCGATTTCGGGTGACGGTTTTGGACGTGGGGCAGGGACAGTGTATTCTGCTGCAAACGGGAGGGCAGACCTATGTGGTGGACTGCGGCGGCTCCGAGGGAGAGGGAGCGGGGGAGAAAGCCGCCCGCCACCTCCTGGCCCAGGGAGAAACCCGGGTGGACGGTCTGATCCTGACCCACTTTGATGAGGACCACGTGTCCGGCGTCCTTCAGCTTCTGGACCGGATGCCGGTGGAGCGGCTCTACATACCGCGTGTACCGGAGGACGAAACCTGCGGGACTTTGGTGAAGGCGGCGGGAGAGCAGATATGTTTCGTGGAAGAGGACGTGCACTTGGACCTGGGGCAGGGAGAGCTGCGGATTTTTGCTCCTCTGTCCCGGACTTCCAGCAACGAAAGTGGACTTTCGGTGTTGTTTACGGCGGGAGAATATGATACACTGATTACCGGAGACATGAACCAGAATTTGGAGCGGCGGCTTTTGGCAACCCACGCCCTGCCGGACATTGAGCTTCTGGTGGCGGGCCATCACGGCGCCAAAAGCTCCACAGGGCCCGCCCTCCTGGACACCCTCCGGCCGGAGGTGATCGCAGTGTCTGTGGGAGTCAACTCCTACGGCCATCCGGCTCCCGAGATGCTGGAGCGGGCGGCCCAGGCAGGCTGCCGGGTTTTCCGGACCGATGAGGCTGGCACATTGATATTCAGAGGTTAAACGATATGGCAAGACAAACCGCCCAGGCTGCGCCCCTGCAGGGGCTGAAACAGGCGATCCAGGCGGGGAACCCCCAGCCCTGTTACATTTTCTGGGGGGAGGAAACCTACCTGCTGCAGCATTACCTGGAGCTGCTTCAAAAAAAGCTGACCGACCCCTTGACGGAGGAGTTCAATTACCACCGCTTTTCCACAGAGACCTTTTCCATGGATGCGCTCTCAGACAGCGTGGAGAACCTGCCCATGATGGCAGAGCGGTCCCTGATTCGGGTGGACGATGTGGACCTGTTTAAGCTGGGAGAGAAGGACCGGGAGCGGCTCATTGCCCTCCTGGGGGATTTGCCCCCCTACTGCTGCCTGGTATTTGCCTATGGCGCGTCGGAGTACAAGCCGGACCGGCGGCAGAAGAAGCTCTTTGAGGCCATCAGCCAAAATGCCACGGTGGTGGAGTTTCCCAAGCAAAGCCAGCGGGATCTGACGGTCTGGATCATCCGGCATTTTAAGAGCCACCAGAAGACCATTTCCCCGGAGCTGTGCGCCTATCTCATTGACATTACAGGAGGCTCCATGTCCGCCCTGGGAGGAGAGATCGGAAAAATTGCCGCCTTTGCCCCAGGCTCGGAGATCCGAAGGTCGGACATTGACGCGGTGACGGAGCCGGTCCTGGATGCGGTGGTGTTTCAAATGACCGACGCGCTGGGGGCAGGAGACTACGAAGGGGCTTTGAAAAAGCTGCAGGTGCTTTACCAGATGCAGCAGGAGCCCATTTCCATCCTGGGGGCGGTGGGCGCTCACCTGCGCCGGATTTCCGCCGCCCGGATTCTCATCGATGCAGGCAAGGGCGGGGACGAGCTGATGAAGATCTGCGGCCTGAAGGACTATGCCGCCCGGAAGACTATGGGGACGGCGAAGCGGTTCTCCCTCCGGTTCTGCCGTCAGGCGGCGGATCTGGTGCTGGAGACGGATTCCAAGCTGAAAACCTCCTTTGACGAGCCGGAGCGGCTGTTGGAGCTGTGTCTGTTTCAGCTGGCCCAGGAGGCGAAGCATGGTTAGGGTGCGGGAGGTCATTGTGGTGGAAGGCCGTTATGATAAAAACACCCTGTCCCAGGTGGTGGACGCCACCATCCTGGAGACCCGGGGCTTTGGCGTTATGAAGGACAAGGCCCTTCTGAGTCTTTTCCGCCAGGCGGCGGAGAAGCGGGGGCTGATTCTGCTCACGGATTCCGATGGCGCGGGCTTTGTGATCCGAAATTACTTGAAAGGAGCCATTCCGGCGGGGCAGCTGAAGCAGGCCTACATCCCCGACATGTTCGGAAAGGAGCGCCGGAAGGCGGCGCCTGGAAAAGAGGGAAAGCTGGGGGTGGAGGGCATGAAGCCAGAGGTGCTTCTGGAGGCCCTACACCGGGCAGGAGCCACCTTTGAGGGGGAGGAGAACCCGGAACCTAGGGGGGAGATTACCAAGGCGGATTTGTACGCTCTGGGCCTGTCAGGGGGACCGGACAGCAGCCGGAAGCGGTTGGCCCTCCTGCGGGCGTTGCACCTGCCAGAGCATATGAGTACCAACGCCATGCTCCAGGCGCTGAATTTATTGTACACCAGGCAGGAGCTGGAGGGGTTGCTGGAGGTGGAGGGATGACCATCACCTGTGTGACGGAAGAGCGCCTCCCCCAGGCAGCGGCAGTTTACCGGGAAGCCTGGCGGGAATCTCACCGGGACCTGTGTACTCCGGAGTTTCTGGAGAGCCGGGACTGCGGGGCCTACCTGGAGCAGCAGATGGCGGCGGGAAAGCGGCTGTATCTGCTGACTGGAGAGGAGCCGGTGGGGGTGATCTCCATGGGAGATCATGAAATTGGAGATTTATATGTACTTCCCCGGGCACAGGGGCGAGGCTATGGCACAATGCTTCTTCGGTTTGCCATGGAGCAGTGCGGCAGCGCCAGGCTGACAGTACTCTCGTCCAACACCCGGGCGCTGGCCTGGTATGAGCGGAACGGCTTTGCGCAGACCGGTCAAAGGCGGCAGCTCCGGGACGGGCTGTGGGAAGTGGAATTGGAGTTTGGAGAGCTACCATGATTGACATTGCAGTGAAGGACTTGGTAAAGTCCTTTGAAATTGGAGACAATTTGCTGGACGGCCTGACCTTTGAGGTGCAGGAGGGCCAGTGTGTGGCCATTTTGGGCCGCAACGGCTGCGGCAAGACCACCCTGTTTCGCATTCTCACTGGGGAGATTGGCTACGATGAGGGTGAAGTCTATGTGAATCCCAACAAGAAATTGGGCCTCATCTCCCAGATTCCCCGGTACCCTGCCGGGTATACGGTGGAGGAGGTGCTCCGTTCCGCCTTCCGGAAGCTTCTGGAGGTGCGGCAGCGGATGGAGGAACTGGAATCCCAGATGACCGCCAGCACCCCCAAGGATATTTTAAACGAATACGACCGGCTGAGCAACCGCTTTGCCGCCGGGGGCGGCTATGACATGGACGTGGACACGGACAAGGTCTGCAACGGCCTGGGGATTCCGGAAACCATGCGGCAGCAGGAATTTGACATGCTCTCTGGTGGAGAGAAGACCCGGGTGAACCTGGCCCGGCTCCTGCTGGAGAAGACGGAGATTCTTCTCCTGGACGAGCCCACCAACCACCTGGACCTCAAGAGTGTGGAGTGGCTGGAGGCATACATCAACCGCTTCAAGGGGACGGTCCTCACCATCTCCCACGACCGGTACTTTCTGGACCAGGTGGCCGACCGGATTGTGGAGATTCACGAGGGCCACGGAGAGCTTTACTCCGGCAACTACTCGTTCTACATGGAGGAAAAGCAGGCCCGGTTCGATTTGCAGATGAAGCAGTATGAGCAGGAGCAGGCCAAGCTCAAGCAGTTGGGCTTTACCCTGGAACGGATGAAGGGCTGGGGCATCAACAACCGCACCCTGTACCGCCGGGCCATGTCCATCCAGCACCGGATGGAGCGCATTGAGAAGACCAAAAAGCCCACGGTGGAGAAGACCATGAAGGCCTCCTTCGCCCAGCGGGATTTCCAGGGGGACGTGGTCTTTGAGACGAAGGCTCTCGCCAAGCGCTTTGGGGAGAAGCAGCTGTTTTCTGATGTGAGCTTGCTGGTTCAGGGCGGTGAACGCATTGCCCTGCTGGGAGACAACGGCGCAGGAAAGACCACCTTCATCCGCTGTCTGCTGGGGCAAGAGTCCTGTGAGGGAAAGATCAAATTTGGCCCCACTGTGCGGGTGGGCTATCTGCCCCAGATTATGCACTTTTCTCACCCGGAGCGGAGCCTGTATGACACTATGCTCTATGAGAAAAACCTGACGCCTCAGGCTGCCCGGGACCGGCTGGGGGCCTTCCTGTTCCAGGGCGAGGATGTGTTTAAAACCGTGGGGAGCCTTTCTGGTGGGGAGCAATCCCGGCTCCGGCTGTGTATGCTGATGGACGAGAAAATCAACCTGCTCATTTTGGACGAGCCCACCAACCACCTGGACATTGCCTCCCGGGAATGGGTGGAATGCGCCATTGAGGAGTTTGAAGGGGTTCTGCTCTTTGTGTCTCATGACCGGTACTTTGTGGAAAAATTCGCAGACCGGATCTGGGAGCTGGAGGGGGGCCGGATCCGGGATTTCAAGTGCGGTTATGCCAAGTACCGCTCCATTTTGGCCCATGAGGCGGCGAGCGCCCCGGCTCCGGCGGCTGTGCCGGAGAGGAAGGAAGCGGAGAAAAAGGAGAAGCCCAGACCCAAAGACAAGGAGCTGGAGAAGCAGGTCCGCCGTTTGGAGCGGGAGATTGAAAAGCAGGAAAAGCTGCTGGCTGGTTTGGAGGAGCAGGTGGCTGCCGCTTCTGCCGATTACCAGGAGCTGTCCCACCTCCTGGAGGAGAAAGAGCGGGAGGACGCTGTGCTGTCAGATTTGATGGAGCAGTGGGAGTCTGCGGCCGATTTATTGGGGTGAATCCAGATGCACTGTGTGCATCAATAAAAATTTTTATATGAAAGGAAGATAAAATATGGGAATGTTTCTGGATAGCGTTGCTTTTTACTGGCCGAAGGACAAAACCAAGGAGGAGCTTGCGCCGAAGCTGGAGTCGTTTTTTGAGGGCTACGGCCTGAAGTTGAGGATGAAGGATCCGACACGGGAGAGCTATGCCGTCTATGATGAGGATCAGAGTTGCTCAGATGTCATGCCGGAACTGATTGCTGCCTTGAGCGAATGCTCATGTACGGTAGAGAAGCACAAAGCAAAACAAGGATAGCCAGCCCTGCCACTATTCCGAAGTCAGGGGAACGCAATAGAAAAATTCATAGC
>OGXX01002382.1_pt1 | contig 17167 bp, 16 predicted proteins | sample 1576301 | NCBI WGS metagenome assembly OGXX01 (sample SAMEA3541469, study PRJEB24748) | human gut metagenome | biome: human gut; feature: human-associated habitat; material: faeces | place: China | collected 2012
CGGGAGACCCGCCCGGCAACGGCCGGCGGACCGGAACAGCCGACAACTCAAGACCCTTTCTAAAAAATAAATGGACACACTGCAAGCTATCCTGCTCGGCATCGTGCAGGGCATCACCGAATTCCTGCCCGTTTCAAGCAGCGGTCATCTCCAGATCGCCAAGGAGGTGCTGGGCGTACAACTCGAAGAAAACCTCACGTTCGACGTGGCGCTCCACGCCGCCACCGTACTGAGCACCATCGTGGTGCTCTGGAGCGAGGTCTGGCGCCTCCTGAAGGGGCTCTTTTCGCGCCGCTTCAACGCCGAGCAGGCCTACGTGCTGAAGCTCGTACTTTCGATGATCCCCATCGGGGTCATCGGCTTCCTCTTCAAAGACCGGATCAACGCCATGCTCGACGCCCCCTACATCCTGGTGATCGTGGGCGCCATGCTGCTGCTTACCGCGACGCTGCTGGCTTTCGCCTACTACGCCAAGCCGCGCCAGAAGGAGACCATCTCCTACCGCGACGCCCTGATCATCGGCCTGGCGCAGGCCTGCGCCGCCATGCCGGGGCTATCGCGTTCGGGGACGACCATCGCCACCGGACTGTTGCTGGGCAACAAAAAGGCCGCCGTGGCACAATTCTCGTTCCTGATGGTGCTGGCGCCGATCCTGGGCGAAACGCTGCTCGAAGCCGCAAGCGGCGATCTCACGGCCGGCATCGCCACGGGCACGCTCGCCGCCGGGTTCGCAGCCTCGTTCATCACGGGGTGCCTGGCCTGCAAATTCATGATCGAGATCGTCAAGCGGGGCAAGCTCATCTGGTTCTCGCTCTACTGCGCGCTGGCCGGCCTGGTATCCATCCTAAGCTATTTCTGCTGATGAAGGAGACACTCGACCTGCGGGGCCTCAACTTCGAGGAGGGCTACATCGCCGTCATCGACAAGCCCCTGAGCTGGACGTCCACCGACGTCGTACGCAAGATCAAGTCCGCGCTCCGCAGGCTCGGCTACCGCAAGATCAAGGTCGGCCACGCGGGCACGCTCGACCCGCTGGCCACGGGCGTCCTTTTGGTCTGCATCGGCCGCGCCACCAAGATGGTCGACGCCCTGCAGGCCGAGGAGAAGGAGTACGTGGCCGACGTCATGCTGGGTGCCACGACCCCCAGCTACGACCTCGAACATCCCGTCGACGCGACCTTCCCCACGCAGCACATCACGCGCGGGAAGGTACTCGAAGCCCTCGCCGCACTCTCGGGCGAACGCCTCCAGTCTCCGCCGGTCTATTCGGCCAAAAAGATCGACGGCATGCGGGCCTACGAACTGGCTCGAGCGGGCGAGGAGGTCGAAATGCGCAAGGCGCTCGTCCACATCTACGAAATGCAGCTCGAAGAGTACGACCTGCCGCGCATCCGCATCCGCGTACGATGCAGCAAGGGCACCTACATCCGTTCGCTGGCCCACGAAATCGGGCAGGCGCTCGAAAGCGGCGCGCACCTGACTTCCCTTTGCCGGACGCGCAGCGGCGGCTTCAGGGTCGAAAACGCCCACAGCCTCGATGATTTTCTAAAAAAATTGCAGGAACTTGAAACAAAATAGGCTTTTTTGCGTATAGAAATTAATCTGTGTTGTTTATTTCGAACGTAAAATAGAGTATTCCACCTATGAAATTATCGCAATACGGGTATGATTTCGCCCCCGAAATGCTGGCGAAACACCCGACGGAAAACCGGGACGATTCGCGCCTGATGGTCATCGACCGCGCCAAAGGCACCATCGAACACCGTATTTTCAAAGACATCATCGAATACTTCGACGAAAAAGACCTCTTCGTATTCAACGACACCAAAGTCTTCCCGGCACGCCTCTACGGCAACAAGGAGAAGACGGGTGCCGAGATCGAGATCTTCCTGCTGCGCGAACTGAACCGCGAACTGCGGCTCTGGGACGTGCTGGTCGACCCGGCCCGCAAGATCCGCATCGGCAACAAGCTCTACTTCGGCGACGACGACCTGCTGGTGGCCGAGGTGATCGACAATACGACCTCGCGCGGGCGCACGCTGCGCTTCCTGTTCGACGGCTCCTACGAGGAGTTCAAGCAGACGCTTTTCAGCCTGGGCGAGACACCGCTGCCCAAATGGGTGCGCGACAAGGTCGAACCCGAGGACGCCGAGCGCTACCAGACGATCTTCGCCGAGCACGAAGGCGCCGTTGCCGCCCCGACGGCCGGCATGCACTTCTCGAAGCACCTGATGAAGCGCATGGAGATCAAGGGCATCGACCGTGCGTTCGTCACGCTGCACGTCGGGCTGGGCAACTTCCGTACGGTCGACGTCGAAGACCTCTCGAAGCACAAGATGGACTCCGAACAGTTCTTCGTGACCGAAGAGGCTGCCGGGGCGGTGAACGAGGCCAAGCGCAACGGGCGCAAGGTCGCAGCCATCGGCACGACCGTCATGCGCACCCTCGAAACGGCGGTCTCGACCAACGGCATGATCAAGCCGATGGAAGGATGGACGAACAAGTTCATCTTCGCGCCCTACGAGTTCACGGTGGCCGACGCCATGGTGACCAATTTCCATCTGCCTTACTCCACCCAGCTGATGATGGTTGCGGCGTTCGGCGGCTACGAAACGATCATGAACGCCTATAAGATAGCCAAGGAAGAAGGGTACCGATTCGGCACTTACGGGGACGCGATGCTCATTCTTTAAGATTTTTTCACTATCTTTGCACAATAGACCGCGAAAGATCAAATACTCGAACCATGGCAAATAAGATTCTGTACGTCTGTCAGGAGATTACACCCTATCTTCCAGAGACGGAGGCTTCCGGACTTTGCCGCGCTCTCACGCAGGCGATGCAGGAGCGTGGGAACGAAATCCGTACCTTCATGCCGCGCTACGGCTGTATCAACGAACGCCGGCACCAGCTCCACGAGGTAATACGTCTTTCGGGCATGAACCTCATCATCGACGACAACGACCACCAGCTCATCATCAAGGTGGCCTCGATCCCCGCGGCGCGCGTGCAGATCTATTTCATCGACAACGACGACTATTTCTCGCGCAAGGCCGTGCTGACCGACAGCGAAGGGGCGGAATTCCCCGACAACGACGAACGGGCCATCTTCTTTGCCCGCGGCGTGCTGGAAACGGTCAAAAAACTGCGCTGGACGCCGACCATAGTCCATTGCCACGGCTGGTTCTCGGGAGTGATCCCGGTCTACCTGAAACGGGTCTTCGCCGACGACCCGATTTTCCGCGACGTGAAAGTCGTCGTCTCGCTCTACGCCGACGGCTTCCCCGGGGAACTGGACAAGGGCTTCGCCGCGAAGATCGCCGGCGAGGGGGTCAAGGATAAAAATCTCGCAATTCTCGACGTCCCGTCATACGAAAACCTCTGCCGCTTCGTTATGGAATATGCCGACGGTGTGGTCGCAGCTTCCGCAGATGCCGACCCCAAGGTATTGGAGATCGCCCGTGCGAGCGGGAAACCGATGCTCGAATACCAGTCGCCCGAGGCAGCGGACTTTTTCGATAATTACAACCGATTCTATGAAGCGATTCAATAATTTCCGCCGTTTGCTCCGCGCCGCCGCCGTCGTGACGGTCGTCGCTGCGATGACATTCGCGGGCTGCACCAAGGTCGACGACACACTGGGGTCGAACCTCGTGCCGGACAACCAGCAGATGAAAGCGGGTTACCAGACATTCGGCGCCCTGACGCTGACGGGGGATCTCAACCCCAGGCGCTATGTCGAGACGCGGCTTTACCAGACCGACTCGCTCATCACGTCGAACCTCAGCTACGGGTACATGGGTTCGATGCTCAGCGACACGTTCGGACTGCGCACGGCAGGGTTCCTCACGCAATACATCCCCTATGAAATCGATTCGGGATATTTCGGGTTCCGCCCGATCCTCGACTCGGCGATCATCCTGCTTTCCATCTCCAGCTACGGGAGCGACACGCTTACCCCGCAGCTCTACAACGTATACGAGGTCGTCAGCAACAAATACCTGACCGAGAAACCCGTCGAAAGCGGAAAGTCGGAACGCGACACGACCTTCTACCTCAATTTCGACCCCGTCAAGGCGGGCGCCGTAGGCAACGAGGTGCTCTTCACGTTCACCTTCCCCGACGGAGAGAAGACGGGTCCCGCCACCACGTACGCCACCATGAAACCGACCCAGAAGGGACGGGAATTCATCAACCGCCTGATGCTTCAGGAGGGCACGTACAAGGGCGACTATTCGATTTACAGCCTCGACAGCCTCGAGCAGTGGGTCGCCGAATTCAAGGGGCTCTACATCGTCCCGGCCGTCGACCAGACGTCCCCCAACAAGGGCAACATCTACGCCACGTCGCTCGACGCTTCGGGCTTTGCGATCTACGGGCGTAACCGCCTGGAGAGCGACCCTACGCTGATCGCCGACACGCTCTCGATCCCCTACATTTTCTACGACTCTTCGGTCGACTACGGCAACGTGTCGGTCAACACCATCCGCCACGACTACTCGAAAGCCACCTCTCCGCAGAGGTTCGACATCGCGGATGCGGTCGAAACCAACGAGAACCGCCCCCTCAGCAAGCAGGTCTACGTCGAGGGCATGGGCGGCGTCGTAACGGAAATGACCTTCACCGAGGAGTTCTTCAGGCAGCTGGCGCAGATCATCAAGGACGAGAACGCCGCTTCCGCCAAGGAGTTCAATACCCTGGCCATCAACCAGGCCCGGATGTCGGTCTATTTCGCGGGCAGCAACTACGACTGGCAGAACCTGACCGACGTGAAGCACATGATCGAGCAGATGGACGCCTCGCAGAGCCGCCTGGGCCTCTATACCAATTACAAAAAGCTCTCGGGCATCACCGACTACGCCTATGCCTACGAGAAGACCTACAGCACGACGCTGACCTACGGCGGTTACATCAACCGCAGCCGGGGCTGCTACGTGATGGACATCACGGGCCACGTGCAGAGCATGTGGAACTACTACCAGGAGGCCGTGGAGGAGCTGGGCGAGAACGCCCCGTGGGAAGAGATCGCCGAGAGAATCAAAACCAGGACTATGTACATGGGGCCCGAGGCATACGGCCTCTACACCCAGAATTACAGCGTGATGCAGGGTATGACGCCTTCGGACGGATCGCTGACCAAGGAGGATGCCCCGATCAAGATCGACATCGCCTATACCCTGGTCAAATAAAGGATCAACAGCACGGAATGCGAAACCTAAGTACTCATGCTTAGGTTTTCGCATTTCAGAAAAGCCATAAAGAACGCATGCAGGAAAATTTAGTAATCGTCGAGTCCCCCGCCAAGGCCAAAACCATCGAGAAGTTCCTCGGCAAGGACTATATCGTCAAGTCGAGTTTCGGACACATCCGCGACCTGTCGAAAAAAGACCTGGGCATCAATATCGACGACGAGTTCAGGCCCGTCTATGAAATCCCGGGCGACAAGAAGAAAGTGGTGGACGAACTGACCAAGCTGGCCAAGAGCAAGACCGTATGGCTGGCGTCCGATGAAGACCGCGAAGGAGAAGCCATCGCATGGCACCTGACCGAAGTGTTGGGGCTCCCCGTCGACCAGACCAAGCGCATCGTCTTCCACGAAATCACCAAGCGGGCGATCCTCGAAGCCATCGAGAACCCCCGCACGGTCAACATGGATCTGGTCAACGCACAGCAGGCACGCCGTGTGTTAGACCGTTTGGTGGGTTTCCGCCTGTCTCCCGTGTTGTGGCGCAAGGTGAAACCAGCATTGAGTGCAGGTCGTGTGCAGAGTGTTGCCGTAAGATTGATAGTGGAACGCGAGCGCGAAATACAGGCGTTTAAGTCTGAACCCTACTACAGAGTGAATGCTATCTTTGCTGCAACCAGCGAAGACGGCACGAAAAACGAAGTGAAAGCAGAACTGAACAAGCGTTTTGCCACTCATGAAGAGGCTTTGGCGTTCCTTGAGCAGTGCAAGAACGCATCGTTCCAAATATCTTCCATCGCCAAGAAACCGCTGAAGCGAACTCCTGCTCCTCCGTTTACAACATCGACGTTGCAACAGGAAGCAGCACGCAAATTAGGCTTTACGGTAAGTCAGACGATGATGGTGGCACAGCGTCTGTACGAAGCAGGACGCATCACCTATATGCGTACAGACAGCGTAAACCTGTCTAATCTTGCCGTCAGCACTGCAAAAACCGAAATAGAAACCCTTTACGGAACAGAATATAGCAAGACTCGCAAGTACCATACCAACAGCAAAGGTGCGCAGGAAGCCCACGAGGCCATCCGTCCGACATACATGTCGAATGAGACCATCGAAGGTACGGCACAGGAAAAGCGCCTGTACGATCTGATCTGGAAACGTACCCTGGCTTCTCAGATGGCAGATGCCAAGATTGATAAAACCACCGTATCCATCGGTATTTTAGATGCTGAGGGACACGAATCGGACAAGCTTCAGTTCGTAGCTACAGGCGAAGTCATTGCCTTCGATGGTTTCTTGAAAGTTTATCGCGAATCTACCGACGATGAAAACGAAACCGAAGACACATCTCACGCACTGCCTGCTATGAGCGAAGGTCAGATGTTGGAGCGACGCAGCATTGTTTCTACCGAACGCTATTCTATGGGGCCAAGCCGCTATACAGAAGCAAGTTTGGTGCATAAGCTCGAGGAATTGGGCATTGGTCGCCCATCAACATACGCTCCAACCATTTCAACCATTCAGCAACGCGAGTATGTTCAGAAGGGCGATAAGAAGGGCGAAGAGCGTATATACGTGGTAGACACCTTGCAGGCGTTGAAGATTACCTCAAAGAACAAGAAGGAAATGGTGGGTGCCGATAAGGGTAAGCTCATTCCAACCGACATTGGCATTGTGGTAAACGACTTCCTGATGGAGAACTTCCCCGACATTATGGACTACAATTTCACTGCTAGGGTGGAACAGGAGTTCGATAAGATTTCGGAAGGAAAGGCGACTTGGAATGCTGCAATGAAAGAGTTTTACAAGCGTTTCGACCCAGAAGTGGAAGCCGTAATGAATGCACGGTCGGAGCATAAGGCAGGCGAACGCGAGTTGGGCATAGACCCTAAGACCAACAAACCTGTATTTGTAAAGATTGGTCGCTTTGGTCCTGTTGTGCAGATTGGTACTGCCGACGACACCGATAAGCCTCGTTTTGCGCAGATTCCAAGCGATAAGAGTATGGAAACGCTTACACTCGACGACGCACTGGAGCTGTTCAAGCTGCCACGTACTATCGGACAGTTTGAGGAAACCGACGTTGTGATAGGCGCAGGACGTTTCGGCCCTTACATAATGCACAACAAAAAGTACGTCTCGCTGCCGAAAGACGAAGACCCGCTTACGGTTTCGCTCGACACAGCTATAAAGTTGATAGAGTCAAAACGCCTCCAAGATGCGCAGCGACACCTGAAACAGTTTGACGAAGACCCTAAGTTGGAAGTGATGAACGGTCGTTATGGCCCTTACATTGCATACGACGGAAAGAACTACCGCATACCAAAGGCAATGCACGAGAAGGCTTCCGAACTTACCTACGAAGAGTGTCAGGACATTATAAAGAACGCACCCGAACCCAAGGCAAGGCGCGGACGCAAATAAACAAACATACTGCTGCCTTTCCTTAACGGGGAAGGCAGAATGGTTAAGAATGGCGGAGAACCTACAAAACAATCCGAAACGAATTATCATAATAGGCTATATGGGCGCGGGGAAGACCACGCTCGGTAGGGCATTGTCCAAGATTCTGGGCTTTCCATTCTACGATTTGGATTGGTACATAGAGACCCGAATGCGCAAAACCATAGCACAGATATTCGAAGAACGGGGCGAAGAGGGGTTCAGAACCATAGAACGCAATATGCTGCACGAAGTTGCAGAGTTTGAAAACGTCATTATCTCTTGCGGTGGAGGCACTCCTTGTTTCTTCGATAATATGGACTATCTGAACCAACAAGGCGAAACGGTATATCTGAAAGCTACAACCGACATTATCTGCAAGCATCTTAATATGAGCAAGAACGTTCGTCCGCTACTGATAGGGAAGATGCCCGACGAGGTCAAAGCCTTTGTAGATGAACAGATAAGCAAGCGTAATGCTTTCTATATGAAGGCAAAGCACATTCTCGAAGTGCATTTGATGGACAATCGCGAAAAGGTAAATACGATGGCAGAACAGCTTATTGCGATGACAGGAATAAGCAAAAAGGCTTAACAGAGAATAGAGAAAAATAATAAACAACAATACGATTTCATTATTGGGAGCGAAATCCAACCGCACCATAACGGCGCAAAGGCTCTCTATAAACACAACAGATAGGTTATGAAAAAATGGACTATTGAAGATTCGAAGGAACTTTACAACATCAATGGTTGGGGTACTTCTTACTTTGGTATCAACGAAGCCGGACACGTTTACGTTACACCGTGCAAGGATAATACAGAGTTGGACTTGTGCGAAATAATGGACGAGTTGGTCTTGCGCGATGTTACGCCTCCCGTTTTGCTTCGTTTCCCCGATATTCTCGACAATCGTATCGAGAAAACATCGTCTTGTTTCGATATTGCAAGGAAGGAATACAATTACGAAGGCGAAAATTTCATCATCTATCCTATCAAGGTGAACCAGATGCAACCTGTCGTTGATGAGATTATTTCGCACGGTCGGAAGTTCAATCTCGGCTTGGAAGCAGGTTCAAAGCCTGAATTGCACGCCGTCATAGCTGTGCAATGCCAGAGCGATTCGCCCATTATCTGCAACGGATACAAAGACCAAAGCTATATAGAACTTGCGCTCTTGGCTCAGAAAATGGGCAAGCGCATCTTCATTGTGGTAGAGAAACTGAACGAAATAGATATTATTGCGAAGGCTGCCAAGAAGCTCAATGTAATGCCAAATATCGGCATTCGCATTAAATTGGCGACTACTGGCTCAGGCAAATGGGCTGAAAGTGGCGGCGATGCGTCGAAGTTTGGGCTCACGGCATCGGAACTTTTGCAGGCTCTTGATAAGCTCGATGAGAAAGGAATGCACGATTGTCTGCGCCTTATCCACTTCCACATCGGTTCGCAAATTACGAAAATACGCCGTATTCAGACCGCTCTCACCGAAGCTGCGCAATACTATGCCAATCTTAAAAAGATGGGTTACAATGTCGATTTCGTAGATTGTGGCGGCGGATTGGGCGTCGATTACGATGGAACGCGTTCATCGAGCAGCGAGAGTTCTGTGAATTATAGCATTCAAGAGTACGTGAACGACTGTGTTTCTACCTTCGTAGACGCATCGAACAAGCACGGAATACCACACCCGAACATCATTACCGAAAGCGGTCGTAGCGTTGCCGCCCACCATTCCATACTTGTCATCAACGTTTTGGAAACGGCTTCGCTCCCCGAAATGTCGGAAGAATTTGAGGCAAAGGAGACCGACCACCAGCTTGTACGTGAGCTTTATAAGATTTGGGACAACATAAACTCGCGCAATATGCTTGAAGACTGGCACGATGCGGAACAAATACGCGAAGAGTCTTTAGAGCTTTTCTCGCACGGATTGGTAGATTTGAAAACCCGTGCCGAAATAGAAGCAATGTATTGGAGCGTCTGCCACGAGATAAACATACTGGCAAAAGGTATGAAGCACGTACCCGACGAACTGCGAAACTTAGACAAACTGCTCGCCGACAAGTATTTCTGCAACTTCTCGCTCTTCCAATCGCTCCCCGATAGTTGGGCTATCGACCAGCTTTTCCCCGTTATGCCTATCCAGCGATTGAACGAACGCCCTACACGAAAAGCCACTTTACAGGACATTACCTGCGACAGCGACGGCAAAATCTCAAATTTTGTAACGGGAGGGCGTACCGGACACGTGCTGCCTGTGCACTCACTGCGCCGCAACGAGCCTTACTATCTTGGCGTTTTTCTTGTTGGTGCCTACCAAGAAATACTTGGCGACTTGCACAATCTTTTCGGCGACACCAATGCCGTGCACCTTTCAGTGAAAGACGGCAGCTACCACATCGACCAAATCATTGATGGCGAAACCGTGGAAGAGGTGCTCGAATACGTTCAATACAATCCGAAGAAACTCGTCCGTCAGCTCGAAATATGGGTAACAAAGAGCGTTAAGCAAGGAAAAATCTCGCTCGAAGAGGGCAAGGAGTTCCTTAGCAACTACCGCAGCGGACTTTACGGCTACACCTATTTGGAGTAAAAACTCCAACATAGGTGCATTGGCGCAAGGTGCCAACTATTGTCTCTTTCGGCAGGAAAGAGTATCCAGGTTCTTAACGAAGGTTAAAATACGGTCTTTTTACACTTGTTCTTGTAACTTCTACCCCAACTAATTCGTCATACAAACAGAGAGTATGAAAAAAGTGAGTTTCCGAAACGATGTGTTACCGCTGAAGAATCAACTCTTCAGACTTGCCCTCCGCATAACTCTCAGCAGGGAAGAAGCAGAGGACATAGTGCAGGACACGATGATAAAAGTTTGGGACAAACGCTACGAATGGAGCAATATCGACTCCATAGAAGCCTACAGCTTGCGGATATGCAGAAACCTTTCGCTCGACAGGCTGAAGAAGCGAGACAACCAAAACGACTCTTTCGAGGAGGAACAGCTCGACACAGTGCATACTTCCACTCCACAAGACCGCTTGATAGACCAAGACAGGTTGCGTGTAGTAAAGGAAATTGTAGACTCTCTGCCCGAAAAACAACGCTCCTGTATGCAGTTGCGCGACTTTGAAGGCAAGCAATACAAAGAAATTGCCGACATCTTGGGCATTACGGAAGAACAGGTAAAGGTAAACATTTTCCGTGCCCGCCAAGCGGTAAAACAAAGATTTCAGAAAATAGAACAATATGGATTATAAGTACATAGAACAGTTAATGGAGCGTTATTGGCGCTGCGAAACATCTCTTCAAGAGGAAGAGATATTGCGCTTGTTCTTCTCTCAAGGAGAAGTTCCTGCCAATTTGCTGCCTTATAAGGACTTGTTCGGCTACGCACAAGAACAGAAGGCAACCGACAAACTGGGCGATGACTTTGACCAAAAGATACTCGAAATGGTGAACGAAGACCAACCTGTAAAGGCTCGTGTCATCACAATGCGCAAACGCTTGATGCCATTGTTCAAGGCAGCAGCGGTTGTAGCCATTCTGCTGACACTTCAGAATGCGCTGCAGGAAACATTCACCAACACTACGCCTACTGCTCAACAGCCTGTTGAAATGTCGAACACGGTCAAGGCACCTAAAGGTTCCGCAGTGGCAAAAGCCGACTCTGCAAAGGTAGATTCAACCCAAAAGGTCAGCGCAATCACCGAAACAGAGTACAATTAAATAAGAATATCATTTGATGCTTTCTCTATAAAACAAATCATTTTCTAATAAAACAAGTACGAAGCTGTGAAGTTTCATATCTCAAATTTTTTAAGACAATAGAACAAAAGCCGACATCTTTGGGTGTCGGCTTTTTATTTTTTTATTGCTTTAATCCTGCCTTTCCGAATACGAAAAACTGTTTAGATGCTTGTTCTGCCTTGCTTACAAAGCTTGTTGCGTAGGCGAAAAACAAACGATGATAGTGTAAATATTTTTCACAAGCATGTCTATTGTGTAAGTGGTTTATTATCAACGCGTTGCAAAACCTATTGTTTTGCGTTCCAAAAGCGGCTGTTTTGCACGGTAAAAGCGTAGGTTTTGCGTTGCAAAAGAGCCGCTTTCGCAATGCCAAAGCGCAGTTATCGCTTTTTAACAGAATTTATTTTACAAAATCACGGTGAATGTTGTGTTGGGAAGGATAGGAATTATTATATCCTTCCTTCTTCACGATAGGAGTAAAAACGTTGGTCGGCAACAACGATGTGGTCTATGAAATGTATGCGCATAGTGTCGGCAGCCTTCTTTACGGATATGGTTATGCTGTCGTCTTCTTTGCTGGGCGATGGGTTGCCGCTGGGGTGGTTGTGGCACAAGGCAATGGCGGTGGCGTTTTTCAGGAGTGCTTCCTTAAGGATTATGCGCACGTCGATGGCGGTTCCTGTTATGCCTCCGTGCGAAATACACTTTGCTTCGATAAGGTCTAACTTTTGGTTCATCAGCAAAATCCACGCTTCTTCTACGTCTTTGTCTTGCAGTTTCGGGTGCATATAGCTGTATATGGCAGTAGCCGAATTGAGGTTAGAGCGTTTTGCAACATCTGCAGCCTGTCGTCGTTTTCCCAATTCGCAGGCGGCAAGAATGGTAATGGCTTTTGCTTCGCCTATGCCGTTGTAGGTTGTAAGGTCGGCAATGGATAGTTTTCCAAGCGTATTAAGGTTGTTTTCGCAGTCTGCCAAGACACGCTTCATTAGCTCTACGGCACTTTCGCGCGGCGAGCCAGAGCCTATCAGAATAGCCAACAGTTCGGCATTCGATAGGGTTTCAGCCCCAAGGTTCATCAGCTTTTCGCGTGGGCGGTCTTCTTCTGCCCATTTGTTGATGGTTAGTTTCTTCTTTTCCATCACGCAAGACAGTTATTTGTAGAAGTTCTTTTCAAAGGCTGCAAATTCGTCTTTCCCCTTTATGCAGCGTTTCCACCACGCTTCGAGAAATCCGAATCCATACCCCATAAGCTGTACAAAAGCTGCACGAATGCTGAGGAAACCTATTTTTATGCTTTTGTTCTGAAGAGTGCTATCCAACAAAATCAGAAGCGAATAGAGCAGGACGGGAATGATGGCACATATACAAAGGAATAGGCCAATGGCTTTCGATGCAGAAGAAAGAGACGGTGCAAACGAAAAGAAAAGCCCGATACAGAGAAGCAAGACAAGGAAGATGACGCCCACCGTGAAGACCATTGGCAGCAGATGGACGAGCTTCAGCGACTCTGGATATTTCTTATAAAGGTTGATGCGTGCAATGCCCGAGTTGTAGACTTGGCGGTAGAACTTTCTGAAGTCGGTGCGGCGTTTGTGCCATACCCACGCTTCGGGGAAGAGTCGGCAGCGTTTTCCTGCCTTGAAAATGCGGATAGAGAAGTCTATGTCTTCGCCAAAGCGCATCTTGGAAAATCCTTCGAGCTCCATATAGACATTGCGGCGTATGCCCATATTGAAAGAACGGGGATAAAACTTGTCTAATTTCTTCCTGCCACCACGGATACCGCCTGTTGTAAAGAACGAAGTCATGGAGTAGGAAATCGCCTTTTGGGTGTCGGTAAACGATTCGTGGGCAGCGTCAGGGCCGCCAAATGCGTCGGCAGGCTCACGCTTCAGCTCCTCTTCAATGGCGTTTAGGTAGCCCTTGGGCAACACTACGTCGGAGTCGAGAATGAGCAGGTACTCGCCCTTTGCACGTTCAGCACCATAGTTGCGGCTTTGTCCCGGTCCCGAATTAGGCTTCATAAAGTAGTGCAAATCGAGTCGGTCGGCATATTTGTTGCAAACCTCGTCGCACGGTTTCTGCGAGCCATCTTCCACGATGAGTACTTCAAAATCGGTGAAAGTTTGGTTCAATAGGCTCGACAGAAGTTCGTCTACTTCGTCTGGGCGGTTGAAAACGGGAACGATGATGCTGTATTTCATAATACTTGGGCGATGTTAGGGTGTTACAAGGTGTTATAGAAAGAACAAAAGGACAAAAAGGTGGGCTTGTCGTCCTTACCTTTTTGTCCTTTTGTTGTATTATGCGTTTACACGACCTAAGTAGCTTCCGTCGCGTGTGTCAATCTGAATTACTTCGCCTTCGTTGATGAACAATGGCACACGAACTACAGCACCGGTTTCAAGTGTGGCAGGCTTTGTGGCATTGGTGGCAGTGTTGCCCTTTACGCCTGGCTCGCTGTGTGTAATCTTCAATGTTGTCTTGACAGGCATTTCGGCTGAAAGGATAGTACCGTCAGATGTATCTGTAACAACTTCTACTACATCGCCTTCCTTCATATAGTCAGCACCTGTAATCTGATGGAGAGGAATTGGGATTTGCTCGAATGTTTCTTGGTTCATGAAGATGTAGCCCGTTGGGTCTTGGTAAAGATACTGATAAGGGCGACGCTCTACGCGTACATCTTCGAGTTTGAAACCTACTTGGAACGTACGCTCAAGTACACGGCCGTCAGATACATTCTTCAGTTTTGTAATCATAACGGTGTTACCCTTGCCTGGCTTTCTGTGTTGAAAGTCAATACAAGTCCAAATCTTTCCATCAAGGCGGATACATGTTCCGATTTTGATTTCCTGTGAATTAATCATAATCTGCTTATATATAATTTGTTATTTATTTGTTACGGAATAATTCGCTTTGCGGTGCAAAGATAAGCAAAATATAGAAAAAAACATAAATTATTTTGCTAAAAAACTTTCTTTTCTTGGTTAATTGAAAAAGAATGAGTAATTTTGCAGCCCATAACGTGGGATTATGTCTCGGCGTGATGTTTATAATCGCATAATAACATAAAAAAGAATATAAAGCAATGAAAAGAACATTTCAGCCTCACAACCGTCGTCGTGTAAACAAGCACGGTTTCCGTGAAAGAATGGCAACAAAGGACGGCCGCCGCGTATTGGCAGCTCGCCGTGCTAAGGGTCGTAAGAAACTTACAGTATCTGACGAGCATCACGGAAAATAATCTGAAGGGCTTGCAGAAAATTGAGTTGAAAACGGAAAGAAGGAGAGGATATTCTTTGCTTCTTTCCGTTTTTTTCTTTAACTTTGCCCCTATAATAAGTTATTAATAAGGTAAGATGACATCAAAGGATTTTGTCCATAGCTTTTTCAGCACCTACATTTGGGGAAATATCCTCGCAATAGTCATTCTCGTAACGATGCTCTCGATAGGAGTCAGATACGGAATTGACTATTATACCCACGTTGGCGAGTCTATCGTTGTGCCCGATGTGATTCATAAGCAGTACGACGATGCACTTGATATAATGGACAAAGTGGGACTGACAATGGAGGTTGCAGACACTGGATACGTAAAGGAATTGCCGCCAGACTGTATTCTTGAACAGACGCCAGCAGGTGGAAAGCGTGTGAAGTCTACACGTGTCATCTATGTAACCATTAATGCAGCCACTGCACCGACCCTTCCTTTGCCCGACCTTGCCGACAACAGCTCGCTACGAGAAGCGCAGGCTCTGTTGCTCTCAATGGGCTTTAAGGTAGGCGACCCCGAATATATTTCAGGCGAGAAAGACTGGGTTTATGGTGTTTTGGTAAATGGAAAGCTCGCTCAAACAGGCGACCGTGTGCCTAACGACGCAATAATCGTATTGCAAGTAGGCGACGGAACTCGCGATGCAAACGATACAACGAGCCACCGTCCTGCAGTTCAGTACGAAGAAGTACAGGTGGAAGAGCCCAGATACGAGGAGTATTACGATTGGGTAGAAGTGCCTGTGGACGAGAATGGCAACGAAATTAAAGATGGCGACGGTACTCTGCCACGCACCGTACCGTCGGTTCCACCGCAGCAACCTGCATTGCCGCCCGACCATAATGCGCCAAAGCCAACCGATTAAGTAGTATGATAGACGACGAGGAATACTTTGACGACGAGCTGATTGACAATCTGTTGGACGCAGACGAGGCTGCTACTGATGGCGAAGAGCTTTACGAACACTTTCGTATAGAGGTGGATAAAGGGCAAGATGCTGTACGAATAGACAAGTTTCTCTTCGAGCGAATGCAGCATTCCAGCCGCAACCGCATACAGAAAGCTGCCGATGCAGGAAGCATTCACGTAAACGGAAGCCCTGTAAAGAGCAGCTATAAGGTGCGACCGAACGACGTTATCACCTTGATGCTTGACCGTCCGAAGCACGATAACACCATTGTCGCAGAGGATATACCGCTCAACGTGGTGTACGAGGACAGCGAAATAATGGTAATAAATAAGCCCGCAGGGCTTGTTGTGCACCCCGGAGCAGGCAATTTCCACGGTACGCTCATCAATGCAATAGCCTGGCATCTGCGCGATTTGAAGGATTTCGACCCTAACGACCCTGCTGTGGGATTGGTTCATCGCATTGATAAAGATACAAGCGGATTGCTCTTGATAGCCAAAACCCCCGATGCAAAGACGTTTCTCGGCAAGCAGTTCTTCAATCTTCGCAATGTACTTGTCGTGTACCTTCTGAAGTTTGGCTTCTGCATTTTTTTGTTCGTCTTCGGGCATACCTTCTTTTACGGCTTTCTTCAAAGCGTCAATGGCATCGCGGCGTGCATTGCGGATACTTACTTTGGCTGTTTCGCCTTCTCCTTTGCATTGTTTGGCCAATTGTTTACGGCGTTCTTCGGTCAGAGGGGGAATGCCTAAACGGATGATTTCGCCATTATTTTCGGGAGTGATACCGAGTTCGGAATCCATAATTGCTTTTTCGATGATGCGGAACATACTCTTGTCCCATGGCTTGATGGCGATGCTGCGTGCATCGGGAGTAGTTACTGCGGCTACGTTGCTGATGGGCACCATGCTCCCGTAAGAATCAACACGAATACCATCAAGCAGTCTGGTGCTGGCTTTTCCGGCACGGATATGGGCTAAGGCTTCTTCCAGATACATAACGGCCATATCCATTTTCTCTTGTGCATCGTTAATGCAAGTCTTTGCGTCTGTCATACTGTTTTTTTATTTTAAGTTATATATTATCAATACGTTGTTTTTTAGTGAAACAAAAGTAATTTATTTTTTGATTATCTGCAATATATGACAGAGGATTTATTTATAAAGTTTCCCAAACTCTGTTTTCTTTCCCCCTGATGAATAAAAAGATTGTATGTAGTTTGAGACTCCGATACAGTGCGTTTCAACTATTTTGGAGTATATTTGCTGACATAATTATGGATAGAGTATGATTTCATTGTATTTGGCCCGGCATGGGCAGACGGAAGAAAACATAGCGCGTATATTTCAAGGACATTTGCCCGGACGGATGACTGTAGAAGGGATTTCCCAAGCGGAGGTTTTACGGGATTCTTTGAAAAGGATTCCATTGGATGCTGTCGTTTCCAGTGACTTGAAACGCTGTATGGATACAGCCGAAATAGTGATGGAGGGTAGGGAACTGCCATGGGAAACAACGAGCTTGCTTCGTGAGATAGATTGGGGGAGCTGGACGGGGCTTCGTATCAAGGAGGGAGATCTTCATCACATTCCGGCAG
>OGXX01002385.1_pt1 | contig 17159 bp, 15 predicted proteins | sample 1576301 | NCBI WGS metagenome assembly OGXX01 (sample SAMEA3541469, study PRJEB24748) | human gut metagenome | biome: human gut; feature: human-associated habitat; material: faeces | place: China | collected 2012
AGGGGAAGGAACCTCCTTCCCCTTGGTGTTCTTTCCCCTATTTCTTCAAAGAAATAGGGCCCCGCCCGGGAGGGCTCCGTTCCCGCCCGTTCCAACGGCGCAGGGGCAGAACCCCACAACGCCTCCTACCCCCAGCAAAAACCGCGCCCCCCACCCACCGGGCAGGAGGCGCGGCTACCTTGTCACAGAATAATGCAGATCAGCCCGCCCGACCCCTCGTTGATGATCTTCTCCAGGGTCTGACGCATCTTCTCCCGGGCGTCCTCGGGCATGTGCTTGAGCTTGGAGGCCAGGTCCTCGTTGATGAGCTCATGGAAGGACCGGCCGAAGATGTTGGACTGCCAGATCCGCTCCGGCTCCCCCTCGAACTCCTGGAGGAGGAAGCCCAGCATATCCTCCGACTGCTTCTCACTGCCCACAATGGGGGAGACCTCCGCCTGGATATCCGCCCGGATCATGTGGATGCTGGGGGCCTTGGCCCGGAGGCGGACCCCGTAGCGGCCCCCCTGCTTGATGATCTCCGGCTCCTCCAGCTCCAGCTCCCCGGCATCGGGGATGACAATGCCGTAGCCGGTGGCCCGGACCTCCTCCATGGCGGCGGCCACCTTTTTGTAGGCCGCCTGCACCCCCGCCAGCTCCCGCAGCAGGCTCAGCAGCTCCCCGTCGTTGCGGATGGGGAAGCCCGTCTGCTGGGACATGGTCTCATAGAACAGACTGCGGGGGAGCTCCAGCCGGGCCTCACAGCTGCCGCTGCCCAGGCGCATGGCGGTGACATCCGCCCCGGTGACCAGCTCGCACTGGGCCATTTTCTCCACCACCGGGCGCACATCCCGGATGCGGTGGAGGTCCCCCATGGCCCCCCGGATGGCCTCGAACACCGTGCCCTTGATGGGGTGGTCCGGGGCCAGGGCGTCCACCCAGTCCGGCAGGAAGAGCTGGAGCTCCTCCACAGGGAACTCAAAGAGCACCGACTGGATGATCTCCGTCACCGCCCGCTGGCTCAGGTCCAGGCAGCTCACCGCCAGGCAGGTCACGTCGTACTCCTCTGCCAGCTGGGCCCGGAGGGCCTGGGCCCCGTCGGAGTCCGGCCGGGCGGAGTTGAGGAGGATGAGGAAGGGCTTGCCCAGCTCCTTGAGCTCGGAGATCACCCGGGCCTCCGCCTCCAGGTAGGCCTCCCGGGGCAGGTCGGTGACGGTGCCGTCGGTGGTGACCACGATGCCAATGGTGGAGTGCTCGGCAATGACCTTCCGGGTGCCGATCTCCGCGGCCTCCGCCATGGGGATCTCCTCGGGGAACCAGGGGGTGTGGACCATCCGGGGCAGGTCGTCCTCCAGCTGGCCCACCGCCCCGGGGACCAGATAGCCCACGCAGTCGATGAGCCGGACGGAAAAGGCCCCGCCCCCCTCCATGGCGATCTCCACCGCCTCCTCGGGGACAAACTTGGGCTCGGCGGTCATCACCGTCCGGCCGGAGCCGCTCTGGGGCAGTTCGTCCCGGGCCCGCTCCCGGCGGTATTCGTCGGTGATGTTGGGCAGGACCATGGTCTCCATAAACCGCTTGATAAAGGTGGACTTCCCCGTCCGGGCGGGCCCCACCACGCCGATGTAGATGTCCCCCGCCGTGCGCTTGGCGATGTCCTGGTAAATGCTTGTCAGGGTATTCATAGTATGTCTCCTCCGTCTGGGTGTTTCTGATTTCGGTGGTTCTATGTCTATGTTCCTTCGGCCCGGGATAGACCGGCGGGGACGGAAAAAGCCCCAGACCCCCCGGCGGCGGACCTTCCCCCTTTTGTCAAATCCCACAAAACCCTGTCGTTTTACACAGATTTAACAGAAACCATAGATTAGATTTAACCTTTCTTTTTTATCATGGAGATATCATCCGATCCTATGCGACAAAAGGAGCGTGAGGCGAATGGGCATTTCCAACCTCATCGCGCTGCTCAGCGGCGTGGCCCTCTTCCTCTTCGGCATGACCCTCATGGGGGACGGGCTGAAGAAGGTGGCGGGCAACAAATTGGAGCTGGTCCTCTACAAGCTCTCCGGCAGCCCCCTCAAGGGGGTGCTTCTGGGCACCGGCGTCACCGCCATCATCCAGTCCTCCTCGGCCACCTCGGTGATGGTGGTGGGCTTTGTCAACTCCGGCATGATGCAGGTCAAGCAGGCCATCGGCATCGTCATGGGGGCCATCCTGGGCACCAGTGTCACCGGGTGGATCATCTGCCTGTCCTCTCTGGAGGGCGGGGCGGGCTGGGTCTCCCTGCTGTCCACCTCCACCCTCACGGGGATTGTGGCGGTGGCGGGCATCATCCTGCGGATGTTCTGCAAGCACCAGACCAAGCGCCATGTGGGGGACATCCTCCTGGGCTTTGCCGTGCTCATGTTCGGCATGCAGGCCATGAGCTCCTCCGTGGCCCCCCTCCAGGAGAGCGAGACCTTTTTGGGCCTGCTGACCACCTTCTCCAACCCCATTCTGGGCATTCTGGTGGGCCTGGTCTTCACCTGCGTGCTCCAGAGCGCCTCCGCCGCCGTGGGCATTCTGCAGGCCCTGGCCGCCACGGGGGTCATCACCTTCTCGGTGGCCTATCCCCTTGTCATGGGCATCGCCGTGGGGGCGGCCATGCCGGTGCTCCTGTCCTCCCTGGGGGCCAACGTCAACGGCAAGCGCACGGCCTTTGTCTACCTGCTCATCGACGTGCTGGGGGCGGTGATCTGGGGTGTCCTGTTCTATGGGGCCAACGCCCTGCTCCATTTCTCCTTCCTGGACATGACCATGAGCGCGGTGAGCATCGCCTTCCTCAACACCCTCTTCCGCTTTGCCACGGTGCTCATCCTCACCCCCTTCATCGGCATGCTGGAGCGGCAGATCTGCCGGCTGTTCCGGGACACCGAGCCCGCCGGCCCGGAGAAGGAGGACTTTGCCCGGCTGGAGGCCCGCTTCATCGAGCACCCCGCCGTGGCCATTGAGCAGTGCCGCCAGGCCCTGTGCAACATGGCCCTGGAGGCCAAGGCCAACCTGGAGGACGCCTACTACCTGATTGGAAATTACCAGGAGAAACAGTTCCAGTTCATCGCCCAGCGGGAGGACATCATCGACAAGTATGAGGACAAGCTGGGCAGCTATCTGATTAAGCTCACCGGCAAGGAGCTCTCCGAGCAGCAGAACAAGGACGTGACCAAGTTCCTCCACGCCATCGGGGACGTGGAGCGCATCGGGGACCACGCCATGAACATCGCCGAGTGCGCCAAGGAGATCGCGGAAAAGAACATCGTCTTCTCCGAGGAGGCCACCCGGGAGCTGAACACCATGTTCGCCGCCGTCCAGGAGATCACCTACAACGCCATCACCGCCTTCACCACCGGAGACCTGGAACTGGCCTACCGGATCGAGCCCCTGGAGGAGCTCATCGACTCCCTGTGCGACGAGATGAAGCTCCACCACGTGGACCGGCTCCAGCGGGGGATCTGCCAGCTCACCCAGGGCTTCGTCTTCAACGACCTTCTGACCAACTATGAGCGGGTGGCCGACCACTGCTCCAACCTCGCCGTGGCCATGATCGAGCTGGAGTCGGACTCCTTTGACACCCACGAGTACCTCATCAGCTTGAAGAAGGTCCGCTCCCACAGCTTTGACCAATACTATGAGGACTACCGCAAGAAGTTCTCCCTCCCCGAGGTGTGAGGCCCCTTGCCCTTCTGCCCGCTCCCATGGTATCATCAGGGCAGACGTTACCTTGGAAAGGAGAAACCCTTCTATGGATATCCCCCGTTTACAAAAGACCCTGGAAGCCGCCGGCTTCACCGTCCAGTGGTTTCCCACGGCCCAGGCGGCCAAGGAGGCGCTGGTGGCGCGGTTTGCCGGCAAAACCATCGGCATGGGCGGCAGCGTGACCCTGCGGGACCTGGGCCTGTATGAGGCCCTGTCCCAGCGCGGCACGGTCTACTGGCACTGGCAGCAGCCCGGCCCGGAGACCCTGGCCCAGGCCGCCAAGGCCCAGGTCTACCTCACCAGCGTCAACGCCCTGGCCGAGACCGGTCAGCTGGTGAACATCGACGGCACCGGCAACCGAATCTCCGCCGCCGCCGGCGCCCACGAGACGGTGTGCTACCTGGTGGGGCGCAACAAAATCGCCCCCACCTTCCAGCAGGCCCTCTGGCGGGCCCGGAACATCGCCGCCCCCCTGAACGCCCGGCGGCTGCACCGCAAGACCCCCTGCGCCCAGGGGGAGACGCTGCGATGTTACGACTGCCGCAGCCCCGAGCGCATCTGCAACGGGCTGTCGGTGCTGTGGCGGCCTCTGGGCGGGGTGGGAGAGACCCTGGTGTGCCTGGTGGGGGAGGACCTGGGGTACTGATCCCCCTTGTTTTTCTGCGGAAACCATCCCTGCGGGGGCCTGTGAGGGCGCTCGGCGGGGATGGTTTTTGGCTTTTCCGGCGACGCTGCGGGGGGCTTTCCTCACGCCGTTGGAACAGGCGGGAACTTGGCCCTCCCGGGCGGGGCCCCATTTCTCTGGAGAAATGGGGAAAAGAGCACCAGGGGCTGTGCCCCTGGACCCCGCGGGGGAAAGAGTTTCTTTCCCCCACACCCCTTTTCTCTGGACTGTTGTAGAAGCGGCGTGGGTTTTCTGTCGGCCTACCTGGCCTGCGGCCTCCAAGACCAACGCCTCATGGCCCGCCCACCAGCTCGGGCGGGCGGGAGAAGTGGTTTATTGACGGAAGGAAAAACGGGAACCCGAACGGTTACTCTCTGCCTTTTCCCAAAGGGTACCCACCCACGCCCCCAGCCCGCCCAGCCGGTGGGCGGGCCGTTACGGACCTTCCAATGTGAGGGCCGCAGGCCGGGTATCCCATAAGAGGTACAGCCTCCCCCCACCCAATCCCACCAGAGAAGGGAGTCCAGAGGGAAGAACCTCTTCCCTCTGGGGTTCTTTCCCCCATTTCTTCCCAAGAAATGGGGCCCCGGCCGGGTAGGCCAAGGTTCCCTGCCGTTCCAACGGCGTGGGTCATGGAACAACCTCCTCCCACAGCAAAAGAAACACCTGCTTGCCAAAAAATAAGGAATCTGATATAATAAACTGATTTTTTATCGATTGTTCTGAAGGAAAGTCAACAGGTCCATGAAACCATGGGCCTATCTCGCCGTGGCAGGAGAACCCCGGCAGACGTTGGAACGAGAAAGAAGGAGGAAGCCCATGAACTCCGCCGCCGACATTTGGGAGCGCGTGCTCTCTCTCATGCAGCAGACCATGACCGAAACCACCATCACCACGTGGTTTTCCGACGCGGAACCCATCGCCCTGGATGAAAACCGGTTTATTTTATACGTGCCCACGGACTTTAAGCGGGAAATCGTGGCCTCCCGGTATATAGGGGATATCAAGAAGGCCCTCTATGATCTCTTCTCCGCGGAGCTGGAGGTGGTGGTTCTCAGCGAGGAGGAGAAGGAGAAGTATGGCAAACGGGAGCCTGTCTCCCGCTTTCTGCCGGGGACGGAGGAGTACACCTTTGAACGGTTCGTGGTGGGCAACTCCAACAAATTGGCCCACGCCGCCGCCCTGGCGGTGGCGGAGCATCCGGCGGAAAATTACAACCCCCTCTTCATCCACGGGGAATCCGGCCTGGGCAAAACCCATCTGCTCTACGCCATCGCCCACACCATCCATAAAAATCATCCAGACTATAAAATTGTCTACATCCGGGGAGAGGACTTTACCAACGAGCTCATCCGGGACATTCGGGCAGGCAAGAACCAGGAGTTCCGGGACAAATACCGGTCGGCGGATGTCTTCCTCATGGACGACGTCCAGTTCATCGCCGGCCGGGACTCCACCCAGGAGGAGATGTTCCATACCTTTAACACCCTTTATGAGGACAAAAAGCAGATCGTCTTTACCGCCGACCGTCCCCCCAAGGAGATGCTCCGGCTGGAGGACCGGTTAAAAACCCGGTTTGAATGGGGCCTGCTGGCGGACATCCAGCCCCCGGACTATGAGACCCGCATGGCCATCATCAAAAACAAGGCCATCCGCATGGGGGTGGAGCTGCCGGAAGAGGTTCTCATCTATGTGGCGGAAAACATCACCTCCAACGTGCGGCAGATTGAGGGAACGGTCAAGAAAATCCTGGCCTTCCGGGACCTTTTGGGCAGCAACGTGGACGCCAGCTCCGTCACCCGGGCGGTGCGGGACATGTTTAAGGAGACCTCGGACATCCTCCCCACCGCGGAGGTCATCATTGAAGAGGTGGGCAAGTTCTACGACATCGACCCCAACGCCATCCGGGGCCAGGGCCGGACCAAGGCCACCAGCTGGGCCCGGCACATCGCCATCTATCTCACCCGGCACATGACCAAACTCTCCCTGAAGGACATCGGCAAGGAGTTCGACAACCGGGATCACACCACCATCCTCCACTCCATCGACCGGGTGGAGAAGCAATGCAAAACCGACCCGGAGACCAACGAGGTCATCAAGGACATCCGCTCCAACATCAACGAACGATATAACTGAAATTCCTCCCCTTTCCCCCAAAATATTCCACCGTATTTTGTGGATAAGTGGAACAAGCTGTGTGGACAAGGGGAAACTTTCCACAAAGGGAAAAAACTTGTCCCATTCTGTCCACGGAGCCATGTTGGGAAACAAGCCCTGTCATTCCTGGATTTTTTCGGGTTTTCCACAAAAAATTTCCCTACTGCTACTACTGCGACCTTTCTTTCCTGTTCTCCCTATTTTGCGGGGAAAATCGGGAAATGACGATTCCAACACGACAGGAGGTCTTTCCATGAAATTCAGCTGCGAAAAAGCACTGCTGCAAAACGCCATCCTCACCGCCTCCCGGGCTGTCTCCCCCAAGAGCACCATTCCCGCCTTAGAGGGACTCCTTCTGGAGGCCGAGGACTCCGGCACCGTCTTCCTCACCGGCTATAACCAGGAGACCGGCATCCGCTCCGCCATCCAGGCCGATGTCACCGAGGCCGGTTCCATGGTCCTCTCCGCCCGTCTCTTCGGTGAGATCGTCCGAAAGATGCCCGACGACACCTTGCTCTTTCAGGAAGAGGCCCTAAAGGTTCACATCGCCTGCGGCATGAGTGAATTCGACCTCATGGGCATCGACCCCGAGGACTTTCCCGAGCTGCCCACCGTGGAGTATCAAAACTCCCTGTCCATCCCGGAACAGACCCTCCGGGCCATGATCGGACAGACCCTGTTCGCTGTCAGCGACGACGAGAGCCGCCCGGTCCACACCGGCAGCCTCTTTGTGGTGGATGAGGAGGGACTCACCATGGTGGCGGTGGATGGATTCCGCCTGGCCCTACGCCGGGAGCCGGTGGCGGAGAAGAACGGGACCTTCGAGTTCGTCGTCCCCGGGGCCTCCCTCAGCGAGGTGGAGAAGATCTGCCGGGAGACCGACGAGCTGGTGGGCATCCACCAGGGCGCCCGGCATATCCTGTTTAAGATCGGCAGCACCATCCTCATCTCCCGGCGGCTGGAAGGGGAGTTCTTGGCTTGGCGGCAGGCCATTCCCCGGAACAACCCCATCAAGGTTACCGCCAACACCAAGCAGCTGCTGGCCTGCATCGACCGGGTGTCCCTCATTGTCAGCGAGAAGCTCAAGAGCCCCCTGCGGTGCGTCATCGGAGAGGGCGAGATTGACATGACCACCAAAACCGCCCTGGGCAACGCCCATGACTGCTGCCCGGTGGAGGGCAACGGAAACGGCCTGGAGATCGGGTTCAACAACAAGTACATGATGGATGCCCTGAAGGCGGCTCCCAAAGATCAAGTGACCCTGGAGCTGTCCAGCCCCATCACCCCCTGCATCATCGTCCCGGCGGAGGGAGAGGAGAATTTCCTGTTCATGGTCCTCCCCGTCCGCCTCAAAGCAGATTTCTAAGCAAAATAACGGCGTCGTACTTCGCATCTCCCTTCCCTCCCTGCTTTCTCCTCCCAAAGGGTACCCGCCCAGCCGGTGGGCGGGCCGTTACCAGCGTTTCAACGAGAGGGCCGCAGGCCAGGTACCAAGTGAGAAGTACATCCTTCCCCCACACCACCCCACCAGAGAAGGGAGTCCAGAGGGAAGAACCTCTTCCCTCTGGGGTTCTTTCCCCCATTTCTTCCCAAGAAATGGGGCCCCGGCTGGGCAAGCCACCGTTCCCGCCCGTTCCAACGGCGTGGGGATAAAACCCAAAACACCCGCCCGAGAGAGTCCAACCCTCCCGGACGGGTGCCAACCCAGCAAGGTCAGTGGATAAACATCCGAATGAGCTTGCCGTTAAACTTCTTATAGGGGTGATACCGCATGGGCAGATCCAGCCAGGTGGCCTTGTCCACGATGGCCCGGTAGTGGGAGAAGGTGTCGAAGCTCCGCTTGCCGTGGTAGCTTCCCATGCCGCTCTGCCCCACGCCGCCGAAGCCCATGTGGTGGGTGGCCAGGTGGATGATGGTGTCGTTGATGCACCCGCCCCCGAAGGAACAGCTGCGCAGAATCCGCTCCTTAATCCGCTGGCTCCGGGTGAAGAGATAGAGGGCCAGGGGCTTTTCCCGGCGGTTGATGAAGTGGATGGCCTGGTCCAGACCGTCATAGGGGATGATGGGCAGAATGGGCCCGAAAATCTCCTCCCCCATGGGCTTGGAAGTCCCGTCCAGGGTATCCGCCACCAAGGTGGGGGCAATCCATCCGCTGTCCGAGTCGGGGTCGTCCCGGTGGCCGCCGCCGTACAGGATCTCCTCCCCCTCCAGTAGGCCCTGGAGACGGTTATAGTGCTTGCGGTTGATGATCCGCACAAAGTGGTCGTTGGCCAGAGGGTCCTGGCCCAGCATCCGCTGGAACTGCTTTTTCAGCTCCTCCACCAGTTCGTCCCGGACCTTTCGGTCCACCAGGCAGTAGTCCGGGGCCACACAGGTCTGGCCAGCGTTGAGGAGTTTGCCGAACGCCAGGCGCTTGGCGGTGAGAGGGATGTTGGCGGTGCGATCCACAATAACCGGGCTCTTCCCCCCCAGCTCCAGGGTCACCGGGGTCAGGTGGCGGCTGGCCTTCTCCATGACCATTTTGCCCACATCCACGCTGCCGGTGAAGAAAATGTAGTCAAACCGCTGCTCCAGCAGGGCGGCGTTCTGTTCCCGGCCGCCCTCGATGACAGTCACCCAGTCGGGGTTAAAGACAGCGGCGATGAGCTCGGCCATGGCCCGGCTGGTGTTGGGGGCGTAGGCGCTGGGCTTGAGAACCACGCAGTTGCCCGCGGCCACCGCGCCGAAGAGGGGGTCCAGGCTCAGCAGATAGGGATAGTTCCAGGGGGACATCACCAGCACCACCCCATAGGGCTCGGCCAGCTCATAGCTTTTGGATTTGAACTGGGCCAGGGGGGTGGGACGCCGGCGGGGGCGGGACCACTCGGCCACATGCCGGGCCAGGTAGCCCAGCTCGTCCAGGTTCAGTCCCAGCTCACACATATACCCCTCAAAGTGGGACTTGTGCAGGTCGGCCTGGAGGGCGTCCAACAAAATCTGCTCCCGGGCCTGAATCTCTTTTTTCAGCCGCTTCAGGGCGGCCACCCGGACCGCCACCGGACGGGTGGCGCCGGTCTGGAAGAAGGCCCGCTGCCGGGCCACGGTCTCCTCAATCTTGGCAACGTGGGTGGCGTTACTCATGCCCACACCTCCTTAAGAATTCCCAGGATCTCGTCGTAGTCTGCCTCGGCGGGGTTCACAATAATGGCCCCGTCGTTCAGCGCCGTGCGGGCCACGGCTTCGAAGTCCTCCTGCTTCACCCGCCCGGTCTGGGACAGGGTGGTGGGCAGGCCGGTGGCGTCAGCCAGCTCCTGGCGCAGGGCTTTCAGGGTGTCGATGGTCTTTTGAGCCCGCTGGGCCGCCGGGGTGGCGGCGTAGACCTCGGGGCCGGCCACGTGGAGCAGCAGCTCCCCATATCTCTCCCGGCATTTGTCCAGGTTGTACTGCATCACCGCCGGCAGCAGAATGGTCATGGCGTCCCCATGGGCCACATGGCACACCCCGCCCAGGGCGTGGCCGATGGCGTGGACCAGACCCACCATGGAGTTGGAAAAGGCCGCCCCGGCCAGCAGGCTGCCGTTGGCCATGGCCATGCGGGCCCGCCGGTCCCTGCCGTTTTTCACCGCCCGGGGCAGGCTCTGGGTGATCTGGCGGATAGCCCGCTCGGCAAAGGAGTCGCTCACCGGGTTGCGCTGGAGACAGGTGGCCGCCTCAATGGCGTGGACCAGGGCGTCAAAGCCCGTGGAGGCGGTGATCCGGGGGGGCAGGGTCTCGGTCATCCGGGGGTCCAGCACCGCCACGTCGGGGAGCAGATGATAGCTGAGAAACTCCATTTTCACCTGGAGCGCCGGGTTGGCCACCACGGCCACCAAGGTGGCCTCGCTGCCGGTGCCCGCGGTGGTGGGCACCGCCACAAAGGGGACATGGGCCCCCCGGGGGAGGACCTCGCAGCCGGCGGAATCCAGCAGGTCGCTGCCCGCCTGGGCCAGGACCATCCCCACCCCTTTGGCGGTGTCAATCACCGATCCGCCCCCCACGGCGATGAGGCTGTCGCACTGGGCCTGGCGGTAGAGGCCGGCGATCTGGTTGACCACCTGGATGGAGGAGTCCGGGGGAATCCGGCAGAAGGTCTCCGCCGCCGCCATCCCCCCCTGGCGGAGGGCGGCCTGCACAATCTTTACCGTCCCCACCTGCTCCAGGCCCTGGTCGCTGAGCAGGAGGGGGCGGTGGGCCCCCAGGCTGTCCAGCTCGTGGGGGATGTGCTCCAGGGCCCCGTCCCCGGAGAGAATTTTGGCGGGCAGTTTGAACTCATAGTAGGCGGACATTCACATTACCTCCCAAACAGCACCGCCAGGTAGACCCGGGCGGTGGATATTTCCTTTTTTGGTCGTCGCTTCAGGATTCGCCTGGCCAGAACCGCGGGGAAAAGATACCCCTCCGCAATGTCCACACATCGCACAAAGGGCATGGCCAGGCCCATGTTTCCCCGCAGGGTAAATCGGTGCTGGGCGTACGCCTGGGCGATGCCGATCTGCCCGGTGAAGACCCGGAAGGCGTCATCCGGACTCTTAAAGCGAATGGTTACATCCCCGGGGGTGTCCTGGGGGAGCTTCCGGAAGCCCTTCTCCGTGCCGGTGACGGTGAACCCCCTGGCGCCGGGGATCTCCAGCCGCAGGGTCTTCCCCTGGGGCCACCGGCAGGCCTCCTCCTTGACCCGGCTGTCCCGGCAGGACAAAAACTTCAGCGCCCGGAACAGGCAGGTGGAGACCATGCTGCAGGTGGCGCACTGCAGGCACATTTTCACGGACCCATAGGCCATCGTTCCATCCCTCCTCTGGGTGATATTCTCCGTTTAGCATACTCCAAACGGGGTATGATTGCAAGGTTTTCCACGGCGGGAAAGGGCTTTCGGCAAGGCAACATCCCCCTCCGTGCCGGGAAATGGGCCGGAGGGGGATGCCAGTGCAGAAAACTCATTGTTCCGCGCGGTTTCTGTTCTGCAGGAGCAGACCGAGGGCAAGTCCGAGAAAAATCCCGGAAAAGGCCATGTTGACAAGGAGTCATCCTCGACTGGAATGACCACATTTCCTCTCTCGTCGATGAAGCCCCACAGCCCCTCCTTCGATACTTTAATCAAACCGTTTTCCCAGTGCCAGACATCATCATAGGCCATCTGGCAGGGCACTTGTATGGCGGCCTTCCGTAAATTCATCGGCTTCTTACTCCTTTGCCCGGTGGAGCAGCGCCTGCTGATAGCTCCCCATCAAGCCGTAATAGTTGAGCAGATCGGGAAACTGGTTGGATGGATGCCAATAGTCCAAAACGATGGCGGCGTGGCCGTTTATCTGCACCGTGTAAAACAAGTTGCTGTTTTGCTGTTCGGCGTTGGCATACTCCTTGACAGGCGTTTCCATGATGATATTCAGGGCAGAAATTGTATAGCCGCAGACGATGACGGTCGGGTCGATTAGTTCAATCTCACGGCGAAGCTCCCGGCGGTCATATTCCGCATACCGCTGAATTTCCTTATAATCCGAGACTTTCTCCCCACCACTTTTCTTGACGTTGACCACGGCGGCCTGACGCAGATAGGGATTTCCGAAAACGTGGTCCGCGGCTTCATCGGCATAGGGGTATAAGCAGTCTTCCGTGGTCAGCATCAGCCCCCGGGTCCACTGAGAAATTCGTTTCCAAGTGGTATGCCTTCCAATTTTTCCCTCAGTCAAGAGATGGTCCGCTATCAAATCCCAATCGCCATCGCCGTGATACGCCTCTTTCAATAAAAACAGGGGTCGTACCGTTTGGGAAAACCACCGCTCGGGACAGACAACGCCGTCCCGAATAAAGATGCCATGCTGATGGTCCATCCCGTCAAGGGGGTTCTTCTCTTTCCATGTGCGGAACAACATTTCCACTTCCCGCCGGTATGCTTCTGCCCGATCCATGCTATCCCTCCTGCTCCTCTTTTAGACATCTCCCCATAGGACGGATTCCCCAACGCGCAACTTCCAGCCCTTCAACGCCGTGTCGTATTCAACCCATTCTCCCGAAATACGGCGCGCCTCCAGAAATAGGAACTTATCATTCTGTAGCGGCAACAGTATGGTATCGGATACCCTCAATTATATTTTGGTTTTTAGAAAACGCAAGAGCGGTACTGATGAGCAGAGCGTTCTCTTTCTTACTGACAGCCCCCGACCCAAGAGGCGTCCCTTTCCTTGGCAAAGGACCGGGCACAGACAAAGCCCCCGCTGGTGTAAATTCTAACCAGCGGGGGCGCTCTGCGCGGTCGGACCCGTCAACCTGCCTGTTCCCAGGGGCGGGGATTTGGTGTTACTGCACGTACGCCTGGATCACCTGGGCGGCCACGGTGCCCAGGGAGGAGCCGGACCCGCCCTGCTCCACCACCACGGCCAGGGCGATCTCCGGGTCCTCGTAGGGGGCAAAGCACACCAGCACCGCGTTGGAGGTCTCCTCCCCGTCCACTTGGGCCGACCCGGTCTTGGCCCCCACCTGGACCGGGAGGGACTGGAAGGCCGCAGCCAGGGAGCCGGACTGGGTCACCGCCAGCATCCCCTCCTTGATGGCCGCCACATTGCCGGGGGACAGGTTGACCTTGCCCAAGCGTACCTTTTCCCGGGGGGCCTCCCCGGCCACCTTCTGGAGCAGGTGGACCTGCCACCGGTCCCCACCCCCCACCAGAGTGGCCACCATGTGGGCCAGCTGGAGGGGGGTGAAGCGGTTGTTCTCCTGGCCGATGGCCGCGGAGAGGACGCTGCCCTCATACCAGGTGCCCCCCACCGAAGCCGTATACTCCGGGCCGGCCACCACCCCGGCCTGCTCTCCGGCCAGCTCGATGCCGGTCTTTTCCCCCAGGCCCAGGGCCCGGGCATACTGCCCCAGCATGTCAATGCCCACCCGCCGGCCGGCGTCGTAAAAGAAGATGTTGCAGGAGTCGGCAATGGCCTCGGACACCGTCTCCAGGCCATGGGTCTTGCCCTCCTGCCGGTAGAGCCAGCACTGGGGCTGGGGGCTCTTGTAGTAGGTATAGCGGCCGGTGTCTAAAATCTGGGTCTCAGGGGTGAGAAATCCCTCCTCCAAGGCCGCGGCGGCGGTGACCAGCTTAAAAGTGGACCCCGGGGCATAGAGCCCCTGCACCGCCCGGTTCATCAGGGGGTGGGCCTCGTCCTGGGACAGGGCCGCATAGTCGGCGGAGAAGGAGGCCGCGTCATACCCCGGCTGGCTCACCATGGCCAGCACCCCGCCGTCCCGGACATCCAGGGCCACCAGGGCCCCGCCGGTGGCCTGGGGATGGCGGTCCAAGAAGCCGGCCAGGGCCGTCTCCGCCGCGGCCTGGAGGTCCCGGTCCAGGGTCAGGGTCACATCCCGCCCCGCCTGGGGCTGCACCGCGTTGGTCTCCCCGGTGATCCGGCCGTCCTTGTCGGTCTCCAGCACCTTCTGGCCCGGGGTGCCGTGGAGGTAGGACTCAAAGGCCCCCTCCGCCCCGTCCTTGCCCACGGTTTCATCCATGGCGTATCCCCGGTCCTGGTAGACCTCCCACTCCTCAGGGCTCATCTGTCCCACCCGGCCCAGAACGTGGGGGGCCAGGGTGCCGCTGCCCACCCGCTGGACCGCAGGGGTGAAGCTCACCCCTGCCAGCCCCTCCTCCTTCACCCGGGCCAGCAGACGGGGGGTAACCCCGGCAATGGGGCCGGTCCCCTCCCAGGCCACGTCCTCCTCCTGGCAGAGAGTTTTCAAACGGCGGACCACCTGGTCCTCCACGTCCTCCGCCAGAACCGCCGACCAGGTCACCTGATCCTGGGCCAGAATGGTTCCGTTGCGGTCCAGGAGCTTGCCCCGGGCGGCGGGGACGGTTTCCACTTGGGCAATGCTTCGCTGGGATTTGGCATAGTAGGCCGCGCCGCTGGTGACTTGCAGGCCCCAGAGCAGGACAGCAAAGGCCGTGAGGGCAGCGGCAAAAAAAGCGGCGGCGGCGGGAAGGCGGCGGTTGGGCATGGTGGTCCTCCTTTCCAAACAAAGGGCGCCCTCCCGGCCTGTGATCCAGGAGGGGCCTGTCATAAAACAGTGTTTTTCCGGGCCGGCTCACCAGCCCTTCCTCTTCCTGCGGGGATGCCCTTTGAGCCGGGTCAGGAGCACAGCCAGGGGGAAGCAGGCCGCAGACAGGAGGAGCTCCGGCCCGGCAATGCGCAGCCCCGCGAATACAGAGGCCCCGGCCAGGCAGTGCCCCAGCACCAGCAGGACCTCCAGCCCCGCCAGCGCGGCCAGACAGGTGAGCCACTTTCCCCAAAAGGAACTGGCTTTGTGGAAAATGACCCCGGACAGCCCCCCCAATAGGGCCAGCAGGGCCATCTGCCAGGGGGTGGCGCCGGCCAGATAGCAAAGAATTCCCCCAAAAAATCCACATTCCGCCCCCCGGTCCGGGCCCTGCTCCACCCCCACCAGACACACCAGCGGGGGAAGCACCCTGGGCCGAACCCCGGCCACGGGAAACCAGAGCAGGACCAGCACCTCCAGGAGGAAGGCCAGGGCGGTGATGAGGTAGAGACGAAGGCGGCCCATTCAGCGCTCCTCCCAGAAGGCTGTCACCACGAACACCTGGGACAGCGTATTCAGGTCCGCGGCCGGGGTGAGGATGGCCGAGCGGGTGAGGCCGCCGGGGTCCTCCTCCAGGGACATCACCGTGCCCACCACCAGCCCCGAGGGATACACCCCCTGGGCCGCGAAGGTGACCACCTCCTCCCCCAGGGAGACGGGGTCGGCCTCCGTCAGGCAGGCCAGGGCCAGCTCTCCCCGGGACAGCAGGTCCAAGGACCCCTCCAGGGAGCCCAGCACCCCGGACTTGGTCCCCTGGCCGGCCATCTGGAAGCCAGGGTCCCACAGCAGGGTCACATTGGCCCAGCTGGCCCCCACCTCCTTCACCCGGCCCACCAGGGCCCCGTGCTCATCCACCACGCACTGGCCGGCCTGAATCCCCTGGTCGGTTCCCTGGTCCAGGGTGACCTCCCCCTTCCAGTTGTCCGGGGCCCGGGCCACCACCCAGGCGGCGGTGAAGGTGAGGTCCTGCCCGGTCTCCTGGAGCTCCAGCAGGGACCGGAGCCGGGCGTTCTCCTCTGTGGCCAGGTCCCCCGCCCGGGCGGCCCGCCGGAGCTGGGCCACCTCCTGCTCCAGGGCCCTGTTCTCCTCCTGCAGGGCCTGGACCCCCTTGAGATAGTCCCCGCCCTGGCGGAGTTTGTCCGTAACCAGGGAAAAAAAGCGCGAAAAGGGCCGTGACACGGTCTCCCCCACCCCCCGCAGCGGCTCGGTGGTCCCCGTCAGGACCAGTGCCACAGCGGCGGCGATGAGGCTCAGAGACAGAGCCACGGCGATGATTTTTACCCATGTATGCTGCATCCATCGTTTCACGGCAGGTCCTCTCCTGTTCCCGGGCGGGCCGGGACGCCGGAGTCCATCCCCCAGGTCAGCGGCCAGCCAGTGCCAGACAGTCCACGCCGAAGTCCAGGAGCATCCGCCCCAAGCGGCAGACCGGCAGGCCCACCACATTGTGGTAGTCCCCCTGAATCCCCGCCACCAGCAGCCCGCCCAGGCCCTGGATGCCGTAGGCGCCGGCCTTGTCCATGGGCTCCCCGGTGGAGACATACTGGCGGATCTCCTGGTCTGTCAAGGGCCGGAAGGTCACCTGGGTCTCCTCCACCTGGGTGAGGACCTTGTCCCCCCGGCAGACCGTGACCCCGGTGCAAACCTGGTGGGTGCGCCCGGACAGGGAGGCCAGCATGGCGCGGGCCTCCTCCTCCCCTTTGGGCTTTCCCAGGATTTCCCCGTCCCGGACCACCACGGTGTCCGCCCCGATGACCAGGGTCTCCGGGTCCACCTGCCCGGCGATCCAGCGGGCCTTCTCCCGGGAGAGAATCTGCACCAGGTCCCGGGCATCCCGGCCCTGGAACGCGGCTTCGTCAATCTCCGGCGATTGTGTGGTAAATTCCAGTCCCATCTGCCCCAGCAGCTGACGGCGGCGGGGGGATTGGGACGCTAAGACTATTTTCATGGGTTGCCTCCGTTTTTTCCATCGAATTTGGGTGGTTTGCAAAAATTTCTTCCCCCTGTCCTCCTCATGTCCCCTGGACAGAGGGGGCCTGGCCCACGGTGATATCTACGCTGCCCACCGCGCCCTGGCCGGTGACGGCCACGGTGTAGAGTCCGGCCTCCTCCACCTCCACAGTGAAGTCCTGAGTGGTCAGGCCCTCTCCTTCATAGATGGGTTCCTCCTCCCCCTTCCAGATGGTGATGGACAGGGTCCCCGCCTGGCTGACCAGGGAGAGGGCAATCTCCTCTCCGGCCTTCAGGGACAGGGTCTGCTTCTCCGTGGTGTGAAAGGCGGTGTACGACATGTGAAGTCCCCGGGGGGTGCCCATGCGGCTGCCGCTGAAATCCGGCTGGCAGGCGGTGAGAGGGAGCAGGAGCAGGCACAATAGGATTGGGAAGAGGGACTTCATGATATGCGATCTCCTTTCGTGGGGGGCGTTCCATCGCCAGCGCCGTTGGAATGGGCGGGAACGGAGCCCTCCCGGGCGGGGCCCCATTTCTTTGAAGAAATAGGGGAAAGAACACCAAGGGGAAGGAGGTTCCTTCCCCT
>OGXX01002386.1_pt1 | contig 17158 bp, 6 predicted proteins | sample 1576301 | NCBI WGS metagenome assembly OGXX01 (sample SAMEA3541469, study PRJEB24748) | human gut metagenome | biome: human gut; feature: human-associated habitat; material: faeces | place: China | collected 2012
TATTGTAGTCTCAATGGTTCTCTTTTGAATGAATGGGGTGGTGGTGCTGTTTACTGGAATGGCGCTAATAGTAATATATCACATTGTAATTTCACAGGTAACTTTGTTACATATACCTCAAGTATTAGTGGTGGTGCTGTTTGCTGGTCTAGCTATGCTCCTAATGGTAGGTTATCTAATTGTAATTTCATAGATAACAATGCTACCGATGGGGCGGCTGTTGCATGGGGAGGTGCTAATGGTACTTTAATTGATTCTACTTTTATTGGTAACAATGCAAGTAATAACGGGGGTGGTGTTATATGGTATGGTGCTAATGGTACTTTAATTGATTCTACTTTCATTAATAATGCTGCTAACCAATATGGTGGTGGTGTTTACTGGAATGCTAATAAGGGTACTTTAATTGATTCTACTTTCACTAATAATTTGGCTAATGGTGGTGCAGGTGTTTACTGGAATGGCGCTAATGGTACTTTAAAGAGTTCTACTTTCATTAACAACTCTGTTATTAAATATAATGGTGGTGGTCTTTTCTGGAATGGTGCTAATGGTACTTTAAAGAGTTCTACTTTCATTGGTAATACAGTCAATGTGTATAATGGTGGTGGTCTTTTCTGGAATGGTGCTAATGGTACTATAACAACTTCTATTTTCACTAACAATACAGTTAAAGGTCATGGTGGTGGTCTTTTCTGGAATGGTGCTAATGGTATTTTAATCAATTCTAGTTTTACGGGTAACTCAGCAGTTGATTATTATGGTGGTGGAGTTTCATGGAATGGTGCTAATGGTACTATAACAGGCTCTGATTTCACTAGCAACACTGCTAATCAACTTGGTGGTGGTCTTTTCTGGCAGAATACTGGTTCTAATGGTCACTTAGTTAATTCAAATTTTATCAATAATGCTGCTAATCAATATGGAGGTGGAGTTTATTGGAATGCTGCTAATGGTATTTTATCTAATTCTATTTTCATTGGTAACATTGCTACTTCTTCTGGTGCTGGTGTTAACTGGGTTGGTGTTAATGGTAGTTTATCTAATTGTAAATTCATTAACAACACTGCTAATCAATATGGGGGTGCTGTTCGTTGGGGTGCTGATAATGGTACTATAATTGATTCCATTTTCATGTCTAATACAGCTAATAATGCAGGTGCTATAAGTTGGGTTATAAATTATGTTCATGGTAATTTATCTGGTTGTACTTTCATTAACAACACTGCTAATCAACATGGTGGTGCTATTTGCTGGTTTAATTCTAATGGTATTTTAACTAATTGTACTTTCAAAGGCAATATTGCTGAAGAGGGTATTGGTGGTGCTATTTACTATGATGGTAGTGCTGTTAATAATATTTTAACTAATTGTACTTTTAAAGGCAATATTGCTGAAGAGGGTATTGGTGGTGCTGTTTACTGGGGTGGTGCTAATAGTAATATGACTACTTGTGATTTCAAAGATAACAATGCAGTTAATGGTGATAATGTTTATTGGGTTTGGACTGTGGAGGACTTTTTAAATAAATACAATCAGATTAATGATCTTGATTATGTTTATATCCGTAATGGTATTGGAACTCCTACTAGCACTATTGTTTTGAATAAAAAAGGAGTAATTATCTCTAGTCAAGGTAGTGTGACTTTTGATGCTAAAGGTGAAAATGTTCACTTTGAAGTTACTGGAGACAATGTTTTAATTGAGAAAATTACTTTCCGAAACTTCAATTTCACCACCTATGGAGGAGCAATACAATGGAACGGAAAACAAGGAATACTAAGAAATTGTAACTTTATCAACAACAATGCAGGCATTTATGGTGGTGCTGTTCGTTGGATTGGTTCAAATGGTACTATATTTAGTTCTACTTTCACTAATAACATTGCCAATAGCCAAGGTGGTGGTGTCTACTGGGCAGGTACTAATGGTATTATAATTAGTTCTACTTTCACAAATAACTCTGCTTCTAGTGGAGGTAGTGTTTTCTGGATTGGTGCTAATGGTATTATAACTGGTTCTACTTTCACAAATAACTCTGCCGGCAATGGCGGTGCTATTGAATGGTATAATACTGGTGTCAATGGTATTATAACTGGTTCTACTTTCACAAATAATGCTGCTAGGGAATATGGTGGTGCTATTATCTGGCAGGCTACTAATGGTACTTTAACTACTTCTACTTTCACAAATAATACTTCTAATCAATACGCAGGAGGGGTGCAATGGAATGGTGATAATGGTACTTTAACTACTTCTATTTTCACTAGCAACTATGGTAAATGGGATGCTGGTGGAGTTTACTGGGGTCATGGCTGTGATAATGGTACTTTAACAGATTGTAGTTTCATAGGTAATCGAGGAGGTAACATTGGTGGTGGAGTTATCTGGAATGGTCCTAACGGCGTATTATCTGGTTCTACTTTCATTAACAACACTGCAGGCAATCATGGTGCCGGTGTTCGCTGGTTTGGCATTAATGCTAGATTAACTAATTGTATTTTTATCAATAATAATTGTACATACAGAGGTGGTGCTATTTGTTGGGATGGTTCAGGTTCAGTTGTTAATTGCAGTTTTGTTAATAGTAAATCTGATAAATCTAATGGAATTTACGTAGCTAAAGATTTAAACATAAATGGTGGAAAGGGTATTGTATATATAGTCACTCAAGGAACACTTTCAGGCATCTCTATCGTAGTTTTAAACAATGAAACATATTATTATCCCCCTAATACGAATATTAATTTATCAGATAAAAAAATTAAACAGAATTATGGTTCAAAAAATGAGTTAAAATAATCAATAGTATGCCTAATTATATGGTAATATATAATCAAAATATATTTTTAATAAAAGCATTTTTTATTTATTTCATTGGCCTAAAAGTCATGAGTTATTTTAACTTTTTAAATGTATATCACAGGAAATAAAAATAAAGTTTTTTTATGTAGTTATTGTTATTAACAATTTTAAAAAAAGGTTAGTATTAAATGGTAATTGTATGTAGTAATATAATTGCCATTTATTTTAGTATATCTAATATCATTGAATCTTTAAGCTAATAATAGTAATAATATGAGCGTATTTGATGAAGACTATTCATATACATCAAATATGTAACAACGAAGTATATGACAAAGATTGCGATTGCCAAAACTACCATAATTACTCCATGTTTTCTTACACTTTTATCTTCACGAGTACCAAGATACAATGCAAATATTATTGATATTATTATTCCTAGAATGGGAATTATTAATGTAGAAATTATTGTAACAATATAACCTATGATAACAATGTTTTTATATGGGTCTTGATTTAAGGGAGTTCCACATTTATCACAAGAAATACTGCCATTTGGAATTAAAAAACCACAGTCTGGACAAGAAATTTTAATAGTAGTGTTTTGTTGGGGATTCTTTGATCCATTTCCACCAGTTAATTGATTTCCGCAATCGGGACAGAATTTAGTTCCTTCTTTTACTTCTTTTCCGCATTTATTACAAAAAACCATTTTATTCACTTATTTATTACTCAAGTCATTTCCACAAACAGGACAGAATTTAGTACTTTTATATACTCCTTGACCACAATTGTCACAATATGAATCAAAGGAACCATTGTTTGAACCAGGATTAACATTATTAGCATTATTGGTGCTGATATTAGATGGGGTATTGGATGCTTCATTGCAATTTTTAATAGTTATAATATCTTCAGATGCAAGAAGATAATAGACAATAGCTGCAGGGAAAAATAAAATAAGTAAAACGATTAATACTCCCATACTATAAGATTTTTTCTTTAAAATAGCGGTTCCATTTAAATTACTTTGTATTTTGTATCCTTGTGCAAGGTACTGTTGTAATTGTTGATTAAATTCATTTTCATTTGTTACATCTACATTTAAACTAATTCCCATTAAATTCCTCCTATAAAATAAGACTGTTTTAAAATAGACACAGTTTATTATTATTTAATAATTAATATTATTTAAATTTATGCTTATTATATAAATATTATTGTTATTGTATTATTTTTATATTCTACTTAGGGGAATTTGTTTAAAATTCTCTTTTTGGATTTTAGCTGTTTAAATCCATTTTTTGAAGCGATTTTTCAGATGTTTCCCCCTATGGATTATAAGTCAAATAGCACAAGAAATTGATTGTATTATAAGATGAAAACAAAACTTGAAATCCAATATAAAATAGTTAACCAAGTCGGAGTTTCTACTAATCCAATATTCCAAATTTTTAAATATTATAATATCAGTATATATTTAATAATGGTCAAGTTTACTTTAATTTGGCCAGTCTGAATTTTAAAATGGAGGTAGAAAGTAATTGAATTTTAAAATAATAGTTTTATTTTTAGGATTATTATTTGTTTTATCTGTTAGTCCAGCTTCTGCTATAGATTTGGATAATATAACTGCAGATAGCGCTGTTAGTGAAACAATATTCATTGATCATGATGTTTCCATCACCCCCAATAACCAGTCTGTTATATCAGCTACAAATAAAAATACTATTTTCAACGTTTCTTCCAACGCTACCTTAAACTTGTCTAATTTGAATTTGACCAATGGTCAGGGAGTGAATGGAGGAGCCATCTATAATAAAGGTGTCCTAATATTGAATAACTGTATTTTTATAAACAACAAGGCAACTCTTGGCGGAGCTATTTATAACAATGGTGTTTTAATATTAAGCAATTGTATTTTCATCAATAATGGAGCAAGTTCTGGAGGAGCTATCTACAATAATGGAACAATGGTTCTAAATAATTGTACTTTCAAATCCAACACTGCCTCTGTTAGCGGTGGAGCTATATACAACCTTCAGGACAATCTAACCATTCAAAATTCCATTTTCGATGACAATTATGTAAAAATTAAAAATGGTAAAGTATATGGTGGTGCAATAGCTAATTATGGTAATAATTTAACTGTTGACAACTGCTCTTTTGTAAAAAACCACGTATTCAACACATACTGGTATGGAAACGGCGAGATGTTCGGTGGGGCTATCTACAACTCTGGAAACAACCTGCTGGTTAAGAATTCAAGATTTAACAGGAACTATATCTATGGATATACAGACGGAGCACATAAAAATGTTGATTGGTCTGACAAATACGGTGCTGCATTATACTCAACTGGAAGTGTCTCAACTTTTATGAATAATGAATTTGACTCTAATGAAATTTACTCTATGTTGTCTTCATATATCCCTACAAAGATATATATGAGTAATAGAGGTATAGGGAGTGCTATTGTAGCATACAACAAGGTAATTGTAGTTAATAATACTTTTTTAAATAATTCTGCAGCTGCTCCTCCAGTATATATCCTGAAAGGTGAAGGCTGCATTATATTGAATAATTTATTTTTCAACAACAATGCAAGGTCTCATGCACAATCCATGACCATTAGGGGAAATAATCTGGTTATAAGTGGCAACACTTTCTATAGAAATGAAAATGCTACTGGCAAAGGTTATTTTGAAGACTGGGAAGTCTATGAGATCCTGCTTGACGGTGGGGTAAACTTTACTGTATCTTATAATTATTTTGAAAATTCAAATGGAATTCATTATCTCAATGCTATTGGTCCTGACAAGACAGCTAATTTGACAATTAAGAATAACATATTCAACAATTCTATGAATTCAATTTCTATAGAGCATGGAAATAACGTTGATGTGGATTCAAATATTTTTATAAATTCCACTCATGCTGTTGATACCTACACTGGACAGTATATTAATATCAAAAACAATTACTTCTATGGTGGAGGTACAGACGACGGTTCTAGTCGGGGTTATCTTGATATAAACTCTCACTTTACTGTTATTTCAGGTAATGTCTTTAGGAAGCTAGGCAATGACAATAATAGAGGTCCTATAATTGCCATTAAGGTAAGGGACAACATTACCATTGAAGGCAATAGCTTTACTGAAAATAATGTAGGTAAGGGAAGTATCATCTATTCATTGTTTGGAGGATATTACTATATTGATGGAATAACTGATGTCAGCGGCCCATTAGGTACTGTTGATGTTAAGCATAACTATTTTGCAAACAACACCCTTAATGACGGAGCCATATTCGATTTGACTGCTTCAAAAATCAACATTGAACAGAACATCATTGAAAACAATGACGGCCTAATAATCTTATCCAATGATACAATTTACAAACATCAATATGTGAATTTCACTGATAATCAAATTAAAGATTTCAGTGGAGACATAAGGGACTACAGCTATTTCCTAAATCCTAATAATTTAGTCAGATATGACAACAATAAGGAGTATACTGGAGACAGCAGTTCCTTTTTAGATAAGGTATTAGGATTTTTCCAGGATTTAAGAGATCAATATTTCAATAAAGGAAAGCCTGTTGAAGTTCCAGATAAAACAGATGCAAATAAAAATACAACCAATTCAAGTTCCGAGATTCCTAAGGACGGTTCTATCGATTCAGCTATTGAGTCAGTAATCGATTCTGATTTGGGCATTACCGTCGCTGATTCATACTCCAGCCAGAATATGAACAGTCCTAGCCAAGCCCAAGCAAGTGCTGAGGAAAGTTCTAGTTCAGCTAGTGATTCCTCATCTAAAAGCTATGAAATTGAAAAACCAAACGTTTCAAAAGATATTAGTAACAATGATAATCTGATTAAAGTGGCTGTGGTCATTGTAGCTATATTTACACTATTGGCTTACGGATATAAGAAAAGATAATTTTTTGGGGGTTTTCCCCATTATTTTTATTTTTTAAGCCATTACATGAAATTCTTTTTTTTAAAGTATATTTTATAAAAAATCATTCGTAATTTATTTATACTATCTTTTCCAAAAATAAATTTAACTTTAATTTTTTTAATTTAAAGTTTATAAATTTGAGGAGATAACTTAATGAAAAAGAATATAAAATTTTTAGCTATTCTTCTATTTTTCATTATAATGGCAATGGGTGCTGTTTCAGCAGAGAATAGTACAGCTATTGATGATAGTTCTATTATTTCTCAATCTTCTGAATACAGTGTTACTGACGCTAATTATGGTGATTATTTTGATGATAATGATAATTTAAAGGATAATGTTGTTGATGGTGACACTTTAACATTAAGTGGAGACTTCAATAACAAGAATTTTAGAATTAATAAAAACATTACTTTAACTGGTAATGGTGCGACTATTTATAATGGTACTATAACTCTTGATAATGGTTCTTCTGGGTCTACTGTTTCTAACTTGAAAATTATTAATCTTAATATTGCTAAGACATCAGGTATAGTTTTAAAGGATGTTACCAATTGTTATATCATAAATAATTATGTGACCTGTTCTGGTCAAAATTCAATAACAATAACCTTAACTGGATCAAGCCATAATGTTGTTTCTGATAATATATGTATATCAGCATATTATCTTGTTGGAAAAACTAATAAGAGTAATTCAGGTATTCTTATAGAAAAGTCTTCGGATTATAATTTAATTGCAAATAATTATGTTGAAATGGGTAATGCAAATGGAATCTATTTTGTTAAATCCAATAATAACACAGTTCGCGGGAATACTGTGAACTGTACAGCTGATAAGACTGATTTCTTTTGTGTTGGCATCCAATCAACAGGTACTGACAATATTTATGAATCTAACAGAATTACAAAAACAACTATTGGTATAGGTGCTGGTGCTAATGCTAATGTGAATAACAATATTATAAGTAATGTTACACAGTCCGGTATTAATGCTGGTGCTAATTCAAATGTTAATGGCAATACTATTACTAATTGTACCCTTAAAGACTCAGCTATATCAGTTTCAGGTGCAAACTCAACTATTTCAGGTAACAATATTGATGTTAAAGGAGCAAGTAAAGGGATAAGTGCCAACAACAATGATATTAAAGTATTTGATAACAATATTAAGACTGAAACAGGTGCATGTATATATCAAAGCAGTAAACGGTCAGGTTTACTTGTTTCAAACAATAATCTTACTTCTGTTAGCGGTGTTGGAGTATTAGCCCAAAAATCAACTGATATGATCATAAATAACAATAATATTTCTACTTCTAATCAGTATGCAATTGATGTCAGTGCCGCTACCGATAACAACTATGACATTAAAAACAATCATGTCAGTGGCTCTTCTTTAATGAATACTGCTGATGGAGCTAAAAATCCTAACATTTTCACCGTTGACGTAAACAATTATGACAACTACTTTGACGAAGATGGAAATCTAAAAGATAATGTCGAAAATGGATATACATTAATCTTAACTGGAGATTTTAATGAAAAAAGCTTTATAATCAACAAAAACATCACTCTTACCGGTGAAGGCGCAACTATCTATAAAGGTGTCGTCGCTCTTATCAGAGGGGCTTCCGGTTCCACCATTTCTAACTTAAAAATAATAAATCTTGAATGTACTGACAAGCAAGGTATTATCTTAAATGAAGTTACTAACTGTTTAATCAAAAACAATAATATTACTTGTTCTGGTCAAAGCTCTTTCCCAATTGCTTTGAACCCGGGTGCAAACTATAATGTGATTTCAGATAACATAATCAAGTCTGGAGGAATATCTTTAGAAGGTTCTACAAAGTCCACTTCTGGTCTTGTTTTAGGTAACGCCCATTATAATTTAATTAAAAACAATTATATTGTAGTGGATGATGCTAATGGAATCTATTTGTCAGCATATGGTTCAGGCTCATTTATAGGAGGAAATTCCAACCATAATGTAATACGCAATAACACAGTAAAATGCAACCTTCCAGATCCAACTTCCTGGTGTTATGGTATTCAGTTGATGGGTGCAAATAACACAGCTGAATTTAATACAGTAATCGGAACATTTAGAGGAATCTCCACTGGTGCTGATTCTAACGTAACCAACAATACTTTGATTAATATCACTGGTAAAAACTTCTCTACCGGCGAGATGGTTGGTGGAGATTATGCTATTATTGTTGGAGCGAACTCAATAGTTTCCGATAACAAGCTTATTAACTGTTTTGTTGAAAGTGCCGCTGTATATGTGGGCACAGATTCTACTGTTAAGAATAATGATATTAACATTAAAGGAAAAGGTGTTGGGGTTGATGCTAACGGTAATAACGTTAAAGTAATAAACAACAATATTACAACAGACTCAGGCAATGGTGTTTCTCAGATAGGTAAACTTACAGGTTTGGTTGTTTCAAACAATAACATTACTTCAACTAGTGGTGTTGGAGTGTATGTTGGTAAAGCATCTAAAACCAAAGTTCCATCTGACATTACAATAACTGACAATACCATTTCTACATCTAACCAATATGCAATCAACGCTAAGGATGCAAATAAGGACAGTTATACAATCAAAAACAATAAAGTAAATGGTTCTTCTACAATCTACACTCCTGATGGAGAAGTCCTTCCTGATGATCCTTCCCAGTTTGAGGGTAAAGTTCACAACATCACTTCTGACAATTACCATGTCTTCTTCGACGACAACGGTAACTTAATAAATACTGATGTTAATGAAGGGGACATTTTAAACTTTAAAGGCGAATTTTCTGAAATATTCCCAATTATCTCCAAATCCGTTAAAGTTACAGGAGATAATGCTGTACTTAAAAACTCTAAAATCACCGTTTCATCAGACAATGTCTGGATTGAAAACTTAAAAATCATCAATGACAATTCAAGTCACATAAACCATTGGGGTATTTATGCAGACGATCTTGAGAATATAACCATTGTCAACAACAATATTTCTGTCTGGGATAAAAATGCTGCTTATGCTATTTACTTGCATAATGTTTTCAATGCAACAGTTAAAGATAATATCTTATACTCCTCTGGTGATTATTTAACTTACACGCTCTTAGGTGTAGGAGTTGAAGGCTCTACTATTGAAAACAATAGGATTTTAACTAACGGTACTGGCCAACATCACAATTATGAAGCTAACAAATGTATCGATGGTGTAAATTCATTTAATGAAATCTATAGAACTTACGGCATTTTACTTATCACATCCTCTGGTAACCAAATCAAATCCAATGATGTAACTGTAACTTCAAAACTAGACAAAACAGTTCTAAATTACAATGGTGCTTTATGTACCAACTCCCTTGTCGGTATTGATGCTTATTTCGATTCCAGCGACAATGTATTTGACGAAAACACCATTTTAATCTACGGTTATGACAATTACATGTATGGTATGGGCGTTTTAGGCGCTGAAACCAACTCTGGCAGTGAAGAAAAAGCTACCAACAATAATTTCACAAATAATGATGTAACCGTCAGAGGAAATCATATGGGTACTGGTTTAATTTCAGGATATCACAGTGAAAATACTTTAATCAAAGGAAACACTTTTGATATTGTCGGTAACTCCAGTGCTTATGGTGTAACATTAGAATATGCTAAAAATTCAAAAGTCATTGACAATAAAATCTCCTTAAAATCCAACGTTTCATATGCTGTTGAAATATTTGACGGCAATGGCAATGTCATCGACGGAAACAACATGACTACAAATGGGGCATACGGATTTGGCGTAGCTGGTTACGGCTCAAACAACAATAAAATCACTAATAATGATATTCGTGTTAACAGTGCAGGATATGCCCAAATACCTATAACCAACCACCCCGATGCTTTAGGTTATGGTAATGCAGGAGTCTTCTTTAAAGCAAGCTCTACTGGCAACAACATTTCAAATAACCGTATTGTTTCAACTAAAGGTTATGCTGTAAACTTAACCGGCGTTTCAGGTAACACAGTATCTAACAATTACCTTAAAGGGGAAACCAAAAAAGGTAATGCTGCAGTATTAGGTTCTGAAAATAATGTTGTTGCAGACAATGCGGGTAATGAACCATTATCCGGAATTATTACAAATTCAACTTTCTTTGACTATTTCTATGAGAATGGTATGTTATTGCCAGAGGTAACCAACAAGACATTGATCTTTGTAGGAGAATTCTCCCATCTTGGAGTTAGTGTGATTACCATTACTGATCCAATCAGACTGGTTTCAAACAATGCTGTATTGAATGATATGGCTATAAGCATTGCTGGAAATAATGTTGTAGTTGATGGATTTACTTTCGTAAGCACTCTTGAAAACGTGATTGAAGTTTATGGAAATAATGTATCTATCATTAACAACAAGTTCAATTCCGGCTTGGTCCAAAACAAGTACAATGTCTTAATTTATGCTACAGAAGTTGCTGACCTAACAATTAAAAACAATACCATCACTTTCAAAGGAACTAACACAGGCTCCATTAATGGAGTTATTAATTTGGAAGATGTTAACAACACTTTAATATCTGACAATAAAATTGATGCTGAAATTCCTTCAGCTGCAACTAGCTATGGTCCGGGGCCAGATTATGCAGCAATCTATTCATCATATCTTATTCAAGTAAAAGGAAATAATAACAAAATCTTAAACAATGACTTATCATTAAGATACTCATATGTTTTAGGTTCATATGACAGTTTATATGCTATTATTGTCAGCGGATCAAATTCTGTTGTTTCTAAAAATTCAATAAAAGGCACAGGTAACAACTATATTTATGGTATTGTTGCATCTGGTAGCAATGTCAATTTAACTGACAACACTATCATTATTTTCAATAGTAGTTATTATGCTAATGGTATTTCCTTAAATTCACCATATTCTGGAGTTATTTCCAACAATATTATAAACTTAACAGCCAAATCTGTTGTTTACGGTACAAATGACTATGGAATCATTAGTGCATTGTATAAAGGCAACAAATTTATATTAAACTCAAATTCTGTTTACGGTATGGAATTGATGGGTACTGATGAAAAGGCTATTGGCAATACAATAATAGCTAAAGGAAACTACACTTTAGGAATTGCTGCTTCCACTAATGGTAAAGTGAACATTTCAAACAATGATATATCTATCAATGGTGCTGGTTTAGGAACTCCTACTGCTGGAGACACAATTACCTCAGCTAATATTGGCATCTATTTGGCTGGATCACCTAGTGAAGCAATTGTTTCTGGAAACAAAATCACAGCTATCATCCCATCATGCAGCTGGGATAAGGATTCAGCAGCATTAGTCTCAAATGTTGAAGGCGCTTTAATCGATTCTAATAAAATGGATGTAAGTGTATCAAATGCTGTGGGCTCTTACGATTCAATTTACGGAGCTAAAATCAGTGGTGACAATGTAAAATTCACCAACAACGCATTAACTCTTAAAGGAGTAAACTACGCTTACGGTTTAAAAGCTTCCGGAGAAAACGTCAAAATAGACTCAAACAACATTACAGTCATTAATGATGTAAATCATGGTGTAGGTATTGAAGTTGACTGTCCGTTTAAGGGAACAGTAAACAACAACATTGTTGATGTCAACTGTAAAGATGCAGCCTACGGCATATATTCATCACAATGGGGCAGTGATGTTGTTGAAGGAAACTATACAAACAACAAGGTAACCGTTAACGGAAAAACTTCCTATGGTTTCGAATTAGCAGGTGAAAAAGAAATAGTTTCAAATAACGACATCGTTGCAGATGGCCAGTACACAATGGGTATTGCAACCAAAACCAAAGAAATCACAATTGCTGATAACAGAATAAGATCCAATGGTGCTGGAAAAACCAATGCCACAACAGCAGATATGTTTGGAGCAACCAATGAAGGTATCTTGATTTATGATGGCAATGTCAAAGGAACAATCCTAAGAAACAATGTCACAACAACAGGTAAATATGCAGTCAATGTTCTAAAATCAAAAAACAGTGCTTCTACTGTTAAAGAAAATTATTTAATTGCAGCTGCTTTATTAGGTGACATGGCTGTAAATAACGTTACTGGAGTTGTTGCAAACAACACTCCTGACAAATTTGCATCTTCTGAAGATGTTGTTAAATACTTTAAAAACGGCACTCAATACTATGTAAAAGTCGTTGACGCTCAAGGCAATCCTGTTTCTGGAGAAAAAATAGTGGTGGAACTTAACGGTAAATCATTCAAAAATCTTAGATACACTATTGTTACTGATGCTAACGGTATTGCAACTTTGGTAATCAACTTAGCTGTTGGTAGCTATACTATTACTGCATATTACAATGGTCAGGTATTAAGAAATACTATCACTGTTTTATCTATGAGCTATAATTTAGCTGCTGAAGACATTAACATGGGCTTTAAAGATGGAACACAATATGCTGTAAAACTTGTTGACGGTAAAGGCAACCCTGTTTCTGGAGAAAAAGTCTCTGTCATTATTAACAGTCCTAAATGGGCTAAACCGGCAACTTACAATATTGTCACTGACAGTAATGGTATTGCAAGATTGCCAATAGGTCTAGCTGTTGGACAATACACTTTCACAGCTAAATACGACAAGGAAGCCGTTACAACCAAGGTAAATGTCTTATCTCAACCTTATGTAGTTGCAGTGTCAGACGTTGTCAAGTACTTTAAAAACGGTACCCAATACACCGTCACTGTAAAAGATCTTAAAGGCAATGTTGTAGCTGGTAAAACTGTAGTTGTAACTCTTAGCAGTCCTAATTGGAGCAAACCATCAACTTATAATATTGTTACCAATTCTAATGGTGTTGCAACTTTGGTTATTGGATTATCACCAGGTCAATACACTGCAAAAGCAGCTGTTGGGGACAATGTAGCTGTCTCATCTATTAGGGTTCTTCCAACATTGACTAGTGAAAGCCTTACCAAACCTGCAAACCAGCCAGGAAACTTAGTTGCAAAACTTGTTGATGGCCAGGGAAAAGCCATGTCTGGAAAAGCCATAACCTTCACCATTAAGGCAAAAACATATACCAAAATCACAGATGTAAATGGTCTTGCCGCATTACCAATAGGTTTAGGTGTTGGAACATGGACAATAAATATAGCAGATCCTTCAACTGGTGCAAAAACAACAGCAAAAGTAATCATTACAAAAGCAAGAGCTTAAAATTTTAAAATATTGATTAGGGAGTTGTCCCTAATCTTTCATTACTTTTTTTAATTGGCAACTCATAAATTCAAATGGGTTTAGCAAGGACTATAAAGCTTTATAAATAATGATGTAGATATTATGTGTATATATTAATGGTGCTAAATAATGGATATAGGAAAGTTGATATGTCATAGAATCCCTGAAAGAAGTTTTTTTTATAAAGGTCACCAGTTTCCAGTTTGTGCACGGTGTACTGGTGTTTACTTAAGTTTAATTACAGCACCCTTACTTAAACATCTTAATTTAACAATAAACGATCTCATGTTATTGGGAATTGCTCTTTTAATTCCAATGGCTATTGATGGAACTACGCAATTATTTGGATTAAGGGAGAGCAATAATTACTTAAGACTTATCACAGGTTTTCTAGGTGGAATTGGAACTTTATTTTTAGCATTTGCAACTAAAATAATATTAAGGAGTTTTTTATAAATGTATTGTCCTAAATGTGGTACAGAGAATCCTACTAATGCATTATTCTGTAAAAATTGCGGAACTAAACTTGGTGTAGACAATAATGCTAAAGTAGAAGTAAATCAAAGTTCAGGTAATATTGAAAGACCAATATCTGTCAATAACGAATATAGCAATAACCAATCTGCCAATCAATCTAATAATAGTGATAATAGTAACATTTTAACTTATATTGGTTGTTGTTGTGCATGTATCATTATTTTATATGCTATTTCTATGCTCATTTATTAAATAAGAGAGATTGTTTAAATCAAGCTATTTGAATTTATTGTTAAATAACAGTTATCATCTCTTTTTTGATTGTTTATCTCTTTATGATGATTGAATATCATTGGATAAAAACAAGAATCTCAGAATTATATGATGGTAATTGTATTGGTTTTGCATTGGAATAAACTTTATCAATCTTTTGCTATATATGGCAGTTTATTATCATAGTTGAATATACTAAGCGTATTAAATAAACAAAAACTGCTTTTATTAAAACTATATTTTAGCTATTTTAATAGTAATTTTTAGTCTAGCTATTGATTATTTTACCATGTCTATTTTGGTTGTTTTTTTATTTTGTTAGATCTCTCTTCATAAGTTTTCCCAAACATATTGATTCAACTCTTCAATGTATTTGGACATTTTTCTACATAAATTAATATTCGAATTAGGGGGATAATAATATGTTTCATTGTTTAAAACTACGATTGAGATGCCTGAGAGAACACTTCTGGTATCTGTGATTATATCTACGATACCTTTTCCACCATTAATGTTTAAATTATTTTGAGCGTAAATCCCATTAGATTTTCCAGTGGAGTTGCTCCATTTGCTGTCAAAATTACAATTGATCATATCACCATTATTTCCTTGCCAGTGAATAGCGCCACCAGAAGTTGTAGCATTGTTATTAGTAAAAATAGAATTAATTAAATTACCATTAGCTGAAGCCCAGAATATAGCACCACCATAAGTTGCAGTGTTATTAATGAAAATAGAATCTTTTAAAGTACCATTAACATAATTCCAGTAAACTGCACCACCACGAGGAGCATTATTATTAGTAAAAATAGAATCAGTTAAATTACCAGCGACACTAAAGAATACTGCACCTCCTTCATAAGTAGCTTTATTGTTGATAAATGTAGAACTAGAAATAGGATTTTTAGAATAACCCCAGCTAAGAGCACCACCATAACCTCCAATATTGCCAATAAAAATAGAACTTGTTAAAGTACCATTAATACTTGACCATTGAACAGCACCACCATTCCCACTAGCTGTGCTATTGATGAAAGTAGAATTGGCTAAAGTACCTTCAGCACCATACCATTGAACAGCACCACCATGGCGAGCATTGTTACCTGTAAATGTAGAATCAGTTAAAAAACCATTAACACCACTATTCGCCCAATAAACAGCACCTCCACGGTCATTAGCAATATTATCTGTAAATTTACAACTAATTAAAATACCATTAGTACCATTCCACAAAACAGCACCACCATAATTAGCAATGTTATTATTGAAGTTACAGTTTCTTAATATTCCATTGGTCCCATTCCATAATATTGCTCCACCATTTGTGGTGAAATTGAAGTTTCGGAAAGTAATTTTCTCTATTAAAACGTTGTCTCCAGTCACTTCAAAGTGGAAATTTCCACCTTTAGCATCAAAGATTACGTTTCCATCACTGGTGATTGTTATTCCTTTTTTATTCAAAACAATATTACTTGAAGGAGTTCCAACACCATTTCGAATATAAATATAATCCTCATCATTGATTATATCATATTTGTTTAAAAAGTCATCTACTGTCCAAGTCCAACGCACATTATTACCATAAACTGCATGATTATTAGTGAAATTACAATCAATCATTGTACTATTAATATAACTCCAGGAAATAGCTCCTCCACTATTTGCATTGTTACCAGAAAAAATACAACCAGTTAAAGTATTATTATAAACATTTGAAGCATAATTTAAACCACCACCATCATTATGGGCAACATTATTAATGAATGTAGAACCAGTTATAATACCATTAGAATCAAGCCAATCAATACCACCACCATAAACAGCTGTGTTGCCATTGAAAGTAGAATTTATTAAATGTCCCTGACCAACATTCCATCGAACACCACCACCACTACTCAACGCAACATTACTAGTAAAAATACAATTAATTAAACTCCCATTAACACCATTCCATGCAACAGCACCACCCCAATTAGCATTGTTACCATTAAAAATAGAGTTTATCAAAATACCATCAACACCAAACCAACAAATACCACCACCATAACTAGTAGCATTATTATTGATAAAAGTAGAACCAATTAAACTAAAATTAAGTCCGCTATTATGGCAATAAACACCACCACCACTACTCAACGCAACATTGCCTATGAAAGTAGAATTTGTTAAATTACCATTAGTATTATACCAATAAACACCACCACCATTATTACCTGCTGTGTTATTAATAAAAGTACAACAAGTCAAAATACCATTATTACCTGCCCACATAACACCCCCAGCATTACCATTGGCAGAATTATTAATAAAAATACAATTAGTCAATACACCATTAGCACCAGACCAAAAAACGGCTCCTCCGTTCCCAGTTGAGAAACTGAAGTTTC
>OGXX01002398.1_pt1 | contig 17097 bp, 17 predicted proteins | sample 1576301 | NCBI WGS metagenome assembly OGXX01 (sample SAMEA3541469, study PRJEB24748) | human gut metagenome | biome: human gut; feature: human-associated habitat; material: faeces | place: China | collected 2012
GAGCGCCACCTTGCCAAGGTGGAGGTAGCGAGTTCGAGCCTCGTCGGCCGCTCCAGACGAAAAGCCACTGCATCAAATGCGATGCGGTGGCTTTTTTCGCACAGTCGTTCAAAATTGGTTCGGAATCGGAACAGGAGGGAAAACTGCACCTATGATCTTTGGCAAGTATATCAACCGCTACTACCTCAGGTACGCCCCGGCGCTGCTGCTGGGGCTTGCGGCGCTGCTGACGGTGGACTACATCCAGCTGCTCATCCCGCAGCTGTACCGCCTGGTCATCAACGGTATGAACCTGGGGCAGGTGGTGGTGGGCGGCGAGACGCTGGCCTTCACCAAAGAGGTGCTGTTGCAGCACATCTGCCGGCCCATGATCTGGATCGTGGTCCTGATGGTCATCGGGCGCTTTTTGTGGCGCGTCTGCTTCTTCGGCTCGGCCGTGCGGGTCACGGCAGACCTGCGCGAGCGGATGTTCGACCACAGCCGCAAGCTCTCGCAGCAGTATTATCAGGTGAACAAGGTCGGCAACCTGATGAGCCTGTACACCAACGACCTCGACACCATCCAGGAGTGCTTCGGCGACGGTGTGCTGATGTTCTTCGACGCACTGACGCTGGGCCTGCTGGCTCTGTATAAGATGTGGCGGATGGACGTCCGGCTGACGATGCTCGCCCTCATCCCGGCCCTCATGATGTTCGTCATCGGTACGCTGATGAGCCAGGTGATGACCCGGCGCTGGGAGGAACGCCAGCAGGCCTTCTCGGATCTCTCCGACTTTGCACAGGAGAACTTCTCCGGCATCGCAGTCATCAAGGCTTTCGTCAAAGAGCTGAAAGAGCTGCTGGCCTTCCGGAAGCTGAACAAGGAGAACGAGGAGATCAACGTCACCTACACCAAGATCGCCACCCTGCTGGAAGTCCTCGTGACCCTCTTCGTCGAGTCGGTCATCTGCATCATCCTGGGCTACGGCGGCTATCTGGTCTACTGCGGCCGGTTCAATGCAGGCCAGCTCGTGGAGTACATCGGCTACTTCGAAGCCATCGTCTGGCCCATCATGGCCGTGTCCATGCTCATCGAGAAGACTTCCCGCGGCAAGGCGTCCCTCAACCGGATCACCGAGCTGCTGGATGCCCCCATCGATGTGGCCGACCGCCCCGGTGTGCCCGACCTGAAGGACCCGAAGGGCGCCATCGAGTTCCGGGACCTGACCTTCCGCTACCCGGACGGCGAGTTCGACGTGCTCAAGAACATTTCCTTCAAAATTGAACCCGGCGAGAGCGTGGGCATCGTGGGCAAGACCGGTGCGGGCAAGACCGCGCTGGTGGACCTGCTGCTCCGCACCTACAATGTGCCGGACGGCACCCTCTTCGTGGACGGGCAGGATGTGAACCGCGTGTCCATCCACTCGGTGCGCAATGCCTGCGCCTATGTGCCGCAGGAGAACTTCCTCTTCTCAGACACCATCGCCCACAACATCGCATTCGGCGTGGATGACGCCACCCAGGAGGACATCGAGCGGGCCGCCAGCCTGGCCGATGTGCGGGACAACATCGTGGACTTCAAGGACGGCTACGAGACCGTCCTCGGCGAACGCGGCGTCACCGTTTCCGGCGGGCAGAAGCAGCGCATCTCCATTGCGCGCGCCCTGCTGAAGGATGCGCCCATCCTCATTCTGGACGACTCCGTCTCGGCGGTGGATACCCGGACGGAGAAGATCATTCTGGACAACCTGAAGGCCAGCCGGGCAGGGAAGACCACCCTGCTCATCGCCCATCGCATTTCCACGGTGGAGCGGCTGGATAAGATCATCTTCCTCGAAGACGGCTGCGTCGAGGCCGTTGGCCCCCACGACGCACTCTATGCCTCCTGCGGGGAATACCGCCGCATGGTCGATCTGCAGCGGCTGGAAGACGAAACGGGAGGTGACGAGGCATGAGCTGGAATCCGCTTTTGCTGGTGGGCGCGGTCATCGGCGTTATCACCGCGCTGCTCATCGCTGCCTATGTCGGCGTGAAGGATAAGAAGACCTCTATGGGCTTCGAGCGCAACATGGACGACGGTGAGATCCTGCGCCGCTTGGCCGGGTATGCCCGGCCCTATCTGGGCCGGTTCGTCCTCGTGGGCTTTCTGATGCTCTTCTCCATCGCCTACGACATCGTTTCGCCCCTTATCGTCGGCTCCATCGAAGAGCTGGTCGTCGGCGAGTTTGAGCTGAACGCCCTCTTTGCGGGGGTGGCCGTGTATGCGGGCGTGCTGGTCTTTTCGATGGCCAGCACCTATTTGCAGGCCGTGATCTTACAGCGGGTGGGCCAGCGCATCATTTCAGACCTGCGCGAGGACCTCTTCACCCACATCGAGTCCCTTTCCCATGAGCAGCTGAACGAGATCCCCGTGGGCAAGCTGGTCACCCGTGTGACCAACGACACCAACGCCATCTCGATGATGTTCACCAATCTGCTGGTGCAGCTGACTAAGAACTGCTTCGTCATCCTGGGCATCCTCACCGCGATGATCTGCCTGAACTACGAGCTGACCCTGATGGTGCTCTGCTTTGTGCCCTTCATCGTGCTCTTCACGGTCATCTTCCGCAAGTTCTCCCGCCGGGCCAACCGCAAGCTCAAGAACGCGACCACCGATATCAACACCTATCTTTCCGAGAACCTGTCCGGCATCAAGGTCACCCAGATCTTTGGCCGGGAGGACGAGAAGATGGCGGACTTCCGCAAAAAGAGCCAGAATCTGGCCCGGGCCAATCAGGAGCAGATCTTCGTGTTCAGTGTGTTCCGTCCGCTGGTGTATATGCTCTACATCAGCTCCATCCTCTGCCTGTTCTATCTGGGCGGCATGGGCCACCTGAACAACGTCCGCTTTCTGGGCCAGACCCTTTCCAGCGGCACGGTCGTTACCTTTTATATGTACATCTCCAAGTTCTTCACCCCCATCCAGAACCTGGCCGAGCAGTTCAACTGGCTGCAATCGGCGCTGGCCTCCTCGGAAAAGGTGTTCTCCCTCATGGACATTGAGCCGAAGATGGTGGATGCCCCCGATGCCATCGAGCTGGACGAGGTGCGGGGTGAGATTGAATTCCGGGATGTCTGGTTCAGCTATATACCCGGCGAGTGGGTGCTGCAGGGCGTTTCCTTCCATGTAGACCCGCGTCAGACGGTGGCGTTTGTGGGGTCCACCGGCTCCGGCAAAAGCACGATCCTGTCGCTGATCTGCCGCAACTATGAATTCCAGAAGGGCGAGATCCTGATCGACGGCATCGACATCCGCAAGATCAAGATCTCCTCGCTGCGCCGCCATTTCGGGCAGATGCTGCAGGATGTGTTCCTTTTCTCGGGTACGATCCGCAGCAACATCGTCCTGCGGGAGGAGGGCATCCCGGATGAGGAGATCCTGCGGGTCTGCCGCTATGTGAACGCCGACAAATTTATCGCCAAGCTTGACCACGGTCTGGACGAGGAGGTTCGCGAGCGCGGCAACAACTTCTCGGCCGGGCAGCGGCAGCTGCTGAGCTTTGCGCGGACGATCCTGCACAAGCCCAGTGTCATGATTCTGGACGAAGCCACGGCAAACATCGACACTGAAACCGAGATCCTGATTCAGGATTCTCTGGAAAAGATGCGCTCTGTCGGCACGATGCTGATCGTAGCCCACCGGCTGTCCACCATCCAGCACGCCGACAACATCATCGTGCTGTCCCACGGCAAGATTCTGGAGCAGGGCAGCCATCAGGAGCTTTTAGCCAACCACGGGCGGTATTACCAGCTCTACACGCTGCAATATCATAAGGAGCAGCTGGAGGGGTAAGGGCCTAAAGCCTTCCCCTCTTTGGGGGAAGGTGGCCCCGCAGGGCCGGATGAGGGGCTAGTTTGCCATTGCGGACTTTTCATGGGCATCCACACCGTCCCCTACAACGCACTTGCATTTTTTCTTGGCATTTTGTATAATGATTGCTGCGCAAATTTGTACGCAATCACAATTTTAGAGAGGTAACATCCCATGAAAAAGCTTTCTGCTCTGGTTCTGAGCCTGATTCTGGCCGCAGGTCTGCTGGCCGGCTGCGGTGCTTCCGCATCCTCCGCCTCCTCCGAGGCTGTCTCCTCTGAGGTCGTTTCCGAGGCAGCACCGGCTGAGTCCGCTGCTGTCTCCACCGCCGAGGACGCCGATGCTGCCATCGCGGTCACCTTCACCGTCACCGGCGCCGATGGCGAAAGCACCGTCCTGACCCTTGACGCCGCAGACGGCGAAAAGCTCAGCGATGCGCTGGCCGCCGCCGGTGTCATCAGCGCCGAGGAAGCCGCTGCCGGCTTCGTCACCGTTGTCAACGGCGAGGAGGCCGACTATGACGCCGATGGTGCCTGGTGGTGCCTGACCGATGCCGCCGGTGAGATGACCACCGTTGGCGTGGCCGACATCGAACTGCATGACGGCGACAGCTATGCCTTCACCTACACGAAGTAACCACCGCCGCGTTGTCAGCCTGGTATTGAGCGGGCTGATGGGGGCACTGCTCGTTGTCAGCAAGCAGGCCATGAGCGGCCTGCCGAACATTGAGCCGGTGACGCTGCTCATCATCCTGTTTGCGCTGGAGCTCCCGCGGGAAACCCCTGCCGCCATCACTGTTTTTATTTTGCTGCAGGGTGTCCTGTACGGGTTTGGCCTCTGGTGGGCCATGTACCTGTATGTGTGGTATCTGCTGGCGCTGCTGGCATGGCTTTTGCGCCGTATGGACCACGCACTGCTCTGGGCCTTGTTCGGCGGGCTGTACGGCCTGTGCTTCGGCGGGCTGTGCGCCGCCGTCTACCTGTTTGCCAAAACCCCGGCCTTTGCGCTGAGCTGGTGGCTGAGCGGCCTGAGCTACGATGCCCTGCACGGCGCAGGCAACTTTGCCATCATGCTGCTGTTGTACCGGCCCCTGCGCAAGGCGCTGCGGGCCGCCAAGCGGCAGATCGGGTATTGATCGCTGCCCTTACAGCCAAGCATCTCCCTGTCCGGGAGATGCTTTTTTGTTTGTAGAATTTTTATTGCTTTTTCTGTGCAAATTCACGGAATGTTTACCCCAAACAGTGGACGCAGCGTTGTTTTTATGGTATACTATATCGGTTAAAGTGGGGAGGTATGGGATAAATGCGTGTTTTGGGCATTGACCCGGGCTACGCCATTGTGGGCTGGGGTGTTGTCGAATACATCGGCAACCGCTTTGCGCCCATCGGCTACGGGGCTGTCATCACTGAGAAGGACACCCCGTTTGAACAGCGCCTTGTTGAAATATACGAGGGCGTGCTGGATATCTGCAAGCGCTATCAGCCCGAGGCCCTCTCCATCGAGAAGCTGTACTACCAGCACAACCAGACCACCGTCATCGGCGTGGCCGAGGCGCGCGGCGTCATTCTGCTCGCCGCTGCCCAGTGCGGCGTGCCGATCTACGAATACACACCGATGCAGGTCAAGCAGGCCATCACCGGCTACGGCAAGGCCGTAAAAAAGCAGATTCAGGAGATGACCCGCATGATGCTGCATCTGGAGAGCATCCCCAAGCCTGACGATACCGCCGATGCGCTGGGCATGGCCATTGCCCACTGCCACTGCAGCCGCAGCCGCCTGATGGGGACGCCGGTGAGATAATCCCTTGCCTTCCCCCAAGTGGGGGAAGGCTTTCCACCATACAAAAGAAGGACACACCATGATCTACTGTCTAACCGGAAAAATCATCAAAAAAACGCTGGATTCCGTTGTGATCAGCTGCGGCGGGGTCGGCTATTTCGTGCAGATCCCCGCCACCACCGGCGAGGCTTTGCCCCCCGCCGGCAAAGAGGGCACCGTCTATACCATCATGAACGTGACCGAGAACGATGTCTCCCTCTACGGCTTCGCAACGGAGGAGCAGCGCGACTGCTTCAAGATGCTGACCGCCGTCACCGGTGTCGGCCCCAAGGCCGGGCTGGCGATCCTGTCGATCATGACGCCCGAAAAGATTGCCCTTGCCGCGTCCAGCGGGGATCACAAGGCCTTTACCAAGGCGGCCGGCGTTGGGCCCAAGCTGGCCCAGCGCATCACACTGGAGCTGAAGGACAAGGTCGGCAAGGGTCTGGCTGCCGGCACCGGCTTTGCGGGCGGCAGCGCTGCACCCGCGCCCACCTCCGCACCGGCGCAGGCCGTGGCCGCACTGGTCAGCCTTGGGTACGCCGCCTCCGATGCAGCCGCTGCCGTGGCCCGGGTGGACGAGACCCTCTCGGTGCAGGAGATCATCACGATTGCGCTGCGCAGCCTGTCGCGCATTTAAAGGGAAGGGGAGTGCTAGAGCTTGAATCAGGAATACACCGTTGACCCCAGCCGTCTGGTCAGTCCCGACGCCTGCTCCGCCGATGCGGAGGAGGTCAGCCTGCGCCCGAAAACGCTGGATGACTATGTAGGTCAGGAGAAGGCCAAGGGCAACCTTGCCGTCTTCATCGAGGCGGCAAAGCGGCGCAATGAGTCGCTCGACCACGTTCTGCTCCACGGCCCTCCGGGCCTCGGCAAAACGACGCTCGCGGGCATCATCGCCGCCGAGATGGGCGTCAACATCCGCATCACCTCCGGCCCCGCCATCGAAAAGGCGGGCGACCTCGCGGCGCTGCTCACAAATCTGAGCGAGAATGACATTCTTTTTGTCGATGAGATCCACCGCCTCAACCGCGCGGTGGAGGAGATCCTCTATCCCGCGATGGAGGACTACGCCATCGACATCATCATCGGCAAGGGGCCTTCCGCGAACTCCATTCGGCTCGATCTGCCGAAATTTACGCTCATCGGCGCGACAACACGCTCCGGCCAGCTTTCCGCGCCGCTGCGCGACCGCTTCGGTGTCATTCTCCGTCTGGAGCTGTATACGCCGGAGGAGCTCCGCCGCATCGTTGAGCGCAGCGCCGGTATCCTCGGCATAAGCATTGAGCACGACGGGGCGGAGGAGATCGCCCGCCGCAGCCGCGGCACGCCGCGTATCGCCAACCGCATCCTTCGCCGCGTGCGCGATTTTGCGCAGGTGACGGCAGACGGCGTTATCACAAGGCAAGTGGCGGACGAGGCGCTCAACCGGCTGGAGATCGACCATCTCGGGCTTGACTCTCTCGACCGGCGCATGCTCCGCAGCATCATCGAGTATTATTCCGGCGGTCCGGTCGGCGTGGAAACGCTCGCCGCCACGATCAACGAGGAATCCGTTACGCTCGAGGATGTCTACGAACCCTATCTTCTGCAGCAGGGATTTCTCACCCGTACCCCGCGCGGCCGGTGCGTTACACAGAAGGCGTACGAGCACCTCGGCATCCCGTTTCACGGTCAGCAGCAGCTCGATCTGTGATTTTACCGGGGAATTTGGAAAAAACTTCATAATTCCTTCATATTTCTCTTGACTTTGTTGGTAAAAACAAATATAATCCGTTTATAAAATGGTTTTTTTATGGAAGATTTTCAGTGCTTCAGCGATGAGCAGCTTCAGCAAATGTCTGTTTCCGGCTCGGTCGGGGCGGAAGATGCGTTAGCGGCTCGGTACAATCAGCTTGTCCGGATCTGCGCAAGACCGTATTTTCTTGCCGGAGGGGACAGCGAAGATCTCACGCAGGAGGGAATGCTCGGTCTTCTCTCTGCGATCCGGGAGTACAGACCCGCGCAGGGCGTCCCTTTCAAGGCGTATGCGGAACTGTGCATCCGGCGGCGGATCTTCAGTGCGATCAAATCGGCGTCTTGTTTGAAGCATATCCCTCTCAACAGCGGCGTATCGCTGGAGGATGCATTCGGCAGCGAAGGCATCCGTCCCGGTATGTATGCGGCCCTTGATTTACGGAACTCCCCGGAAGAACAGGTTTTGGCGAGAGAGCGCACAGACGAATTTTTCCAGACATTTTCCCGGTGCTTGTCACCCTTTGAACAGAAGATCCTGCCGTTGTATTTAGCGGGATATTCTTATTCTTACATGGCCGCGGCCAGCGGACGAACCGAAAAAGCGGTAGACAACGCCATACAGCGGATCCGGCGCAAGCTCTCCCGGATAATTTCTTCAGGCGACAACAGCGAAAGCTGAACGCAATATCAAGCCCAAGGGCAGAATCAAAGAGAGGATCAGCAAATGTACGAGGACAAGACCCTGGTATGCAAAGAGTGCGGCAACGAGTTCGTTTTCACCGCCGGTGAGCAGGAGTTTTATGCGGAGCGCGGCTTCCAGAACGAGCCCCAGCGCTGCAAGGCCTGCCGTGACGCGCGCAAGAACTCCGCTCGCGGCCCCCGTGAGTACTTCACGGCTACCTGCGCCGCCTGCGGCGGCGAGGCTCGCGTGCCGTTTGAGCCCAAGTCTGACCGTCCGGTCTACTGCAGCGATTGCTTCGCCAAGATCAAGGCGAACCAGCAGTAATTTGACGTTCAGGGTCATCTGACCACAGGAAACGGGAGCGGATATTCCGCTCCCGCTTTCTTTTTCTCAATTTCGTCGAAACCGGTTGAAAAATAGGAACAGCATGGGTATAATACGTCTATATACTTCTTAGGAGGTCAAACAATGTACCAGATTGAAAAGACTACTCTGATCGCCGAGATCATGGAGAATGCTCCGTTCGTCGCGCCGATGTTCCAGGCGATCGGCATGCACTGCATGGGCTGCGCCATGGCGAGCGGCGAGAACGTCGAGGAAGCCTGCGCTGCGCACGGCGTCGATGTCGATAAGTTTGTCGAGAAGGTCAACGAGTTTATCGCGGCTCAGGGCTGAAATTCAAAGGAGTAAAAGCGGCGAGGGCATATAGCGTCCTCGCCGTTTTTCATAAGGCTTATGGATCATACATTTAAATTACCGCCGCGCCTTGCGGCCATCGCCGCGCTCGTTCCGGACGGCGCGCGCCTTGCCGATGTCGGGACAGACCACGCGCTTCTTCCCATCCGCCTTTTGCTGGACGGAAAGATCCAACGTGCCGTGGCCACGGATATCCGGCCCGGTCCGCTCTCCCGCGCGAAGGAAAATGCCTATGCCGCCGGTGTGCAGGACCTTTCCTGCGTCCTCTGCGACGGGCTGACCGGCATCTCGCCGGACAGTGTCGATACGGTCGTGATCGCCGGTATGGGTGGGGAGAATATCGCGGCGATCCTTCGCGCCGCGCCGTGGGCGTGCCGGAATGCCCTTTGCATCCTGCAGCCGATGTCGAGGCCGGAGGAGCTTCGCGCCGCGCTGCCGTCGCTCGGGCTAATGATCCGCGCAGAGCGGCTTGTGCGTGACGCTGGACGGCTCTATTCCTTTCTCGCCGTGCGCGCCGGTGCTCCGGAGGCTCTTTCGGCAGGAGAGCTGTATTGCGGGAAGTATTCGCTGGTCTCGAACGACACGCTGTTCTCCGATGTCCTCGCGGAACAGGACAAACGGCTCGATATCGCCGTTCGCGGTCTGGAACGCTCCGGACGGGAGTGCGACCGCGAGAGGCTGAACGCGCTGCGCCTTGCCGCGGCGGACATTGCGGAAATGAGGAGGAAATACCATGGCGACGGTTCGTGAAATAGCCGGTTATCTGGAAGAGCGTGTACCATCCTCGCTCAAACTGGATTTTGATAACGTTGGGCTGCTCTGCGGCTTTCCGGAACGCGAGGTGAGCCGTGTGCTCGTCGTGCTGGATATCACGCAGCAGGCCATCGAGGAGGCGCTGTCGCTTCATGCGGAGCTGATCGTCTCCCATCATCCGGTCATCTTTACACCGCTGCGCCGCGTCTGCACGGACACACCGGACGCAAAGCGCGTCATTGCCCTTTTGCAGGGAAATCTCTCGGCCATCTGCCTTCACACGAATCTCGACGCGCTTGAGGGCGGCGTAAATACGGCTCTTGCCAACGCCGTCGGCGGGGAAGAGCTGGAGTATACGCCGGACATCGGCTGCTTCTGCCGTCTGCCGGAGGCGATGCCGCTTTCAGAGTTCCTCGCCCAGACGCGCACAGCGCTCTCCGCGCCCGATATGCGATATTACGACGCCGGACGCCGTGTAGAATATCTGGCGCTCTGCGGCGGCGCGGGCGGGGACATACTCTATGAGGCGGCACAGCGCGGCTGCGACACGGTACTGACCGGTGAGATCAAACATCACCAGTGGATCGACGGCGCGGAGCTGGGGCTGAATCTCATCGAAGGAGGCCACTTCGCCACCGAAAACGTTGTCATGCCGTCCCTCGCAGAAATGCTGCGGCAGGGCTTCCCGGAGATCGACGTATGTCTTTCGCGGCTGCAGGGGCCGCTCTCGCGCGGATTCGGATTCTAAAACAAGCATATTTGCGGGCTTATCCCCATAGGATGCATTGAAATCATGTACAGGGGGTCTGACCGTGTCTGAATCAACGATTTACGAGGACATCGCTCTCCGCACGGACGGAGATATATATCTTGGTGTGGTGGGTCCGGTTCGGACGGGCAAGTCCACCTTCATCAAGCGCTTCATGGAAACGCTCGTTATTCCGCACATAGATAATGTCTACCGGAAAGAGCGTGCCCGCGATGAGCTGCCGCAGAGCGGCTCCGGACGCACCATTATGACAGCGGAGCCGAAATTCATTCCGGAAGAGGCGGTGACGATCCGCCTCGGCGAAGATACCGATCTTTCCGTCCGACTGATCGACTGCGTCGGCTACATGGTCAAGGGCGCTTCCGGCCAGTTTGAAGACGGCGCAGAACGTATGGTGACAACGCCGTGGTTCGATAAGGAGATTTCACTGACCGAAGCAGCGGAGCAGGGAACCTATAAGGTCATCGCCGAGCACTCGACGATCGGGCTGGTCGTCACCTGCGACGGCACGATCTGCGAGATTCCCCGTGAGGACTATGTCCCGGCGGAGGAGCGCGTGATCCGCGAGCTGCAGGAGATCGGAAAGCCGTTCACCGTTGTTCTCAACAGCGCCGAACCAAACGCGGAAAGCGCAAAAGCTCTGTGCCGATCGATCCGGGAGAAATACGGCACGGGCTGCGTCTGCGTAAACTGTCTGGAGCTGTCGGAAAACGATATCAGCGAGATCCTCAAATCGGCGCTGTGTGAATTTCCGCTCTCCGAGCTGGACGTTTTCCTGCCGAGTTGGGTGGATGCGCTGCCGATCGAGCACCCGCTGCGCACATCGCTCTATAACGGCGTGCGCGCCTCGGCGCAGAGCATTCACCGTATCCGTGACGTCTATCCGATGGCGGACACGCTGCGGGCGGAGGAAAACATTCTCTCCGTATCTGTTGCGGCGCTGCAGATGGGGCGCGGCATCGCGGATATCCGGGTTGACCTGCCGAGAGCGCTCTATTATCAGACGATCAGCGAGCAGTCCGGCTTTGCTATCCGCGATGACGGTGATCTGATGGCGCTTCTGACCGAAATGCGCGGCATCAAGAACGAATACGACCGCATCAGCAGCGCTCTGAAAGATGTCCGGGAAACCGGATACGGGATCGTTGTGCCGTCGCCGGATGAGCTCAAGCTCGAAGAGCCGGAGATCGTCCGGCAGGGAGGACGCTACGGCGTGCGGCTCAAGGCGTCTGCGCCGTCCATCCATATGATCATGGCGAACATCGAAACCGAGGTCAGCCCCGCGCTCGGCGGGGAAAAAGCCTCGGAGCAGATCATCAACTTCCTCCTGCAGGGCTTTGAGGGCGACACGAGCCGGATTTGGGAGTCGAACATCTTCGGCAAATCGCTGTATGATATTGCGAGCGAAGGCGTTATCACAAAGCTCCGGCAGATGCCCGTCAATGCACAGGCAAAGCTGCAGCAGACGCTTACACGCATCGTCAATGAAGGCGGCGGATCCCTGATTTGCATAATCATATAAGCAAACTTGCACGCCGAGGCGAAAAAAACGCCTCGGCTGCGCATTTTTTACTAAATTAGGTCTTGCATTTTTGTTATCTATGCCATATAATGACGCCATACTTGTATGGAGGGCTTTGCCATGAAAGAATTATCCAAGATCCGTTCCGCCGTTGCACCGTCCGCAACGCTGGCGGTCAACTCGAAATTCAAGCAGATGAAGGCGGAGGGTATCCCCGTCGTAGGCTTTGGGGCAGGGGAGCCGGATTTTGATACGCCCGACCATATCAAGGAAGCGGGGATCCGTGCCATCCGGGAAGGTCAGACGAAGTATACGCCGACGCCCGGCACCATCGAAGCGCGCAAGGCGGTTGCGTACCGCATGAAGGAAGACCTCGGCGTGGACTATGACTATGACGCCATTGTCATCTCCAACGGCGCCAAGGCGTGCCTGTACGCCACATTTTTCACGCTGCTCGATACCGGCGACGAGGTCATTGTTCCCGCGCCGTACTGGGTCAGCTATACCGAGCAGATCCGCATGGTCGGCGGCGTTCCGGTAATCGTCCCGACGACGGAGGCGCAGCATTTCAAAATGACGCCGGCACAGCTCGAAGCAGCCATTACGGATAAAACAAAGGCGCTCGTGCTCAACAACCCGTCCAACCCGACCGGCATGATCTACTCCAAAGAAGAGCTGGAAGCGCTTGCGGAGGTCTGCCTGCGCCATGATATTTACATCATCGCTGACGAAATCTATTACCGTCTCTGCTACGACGGACGCAAATTCACCAGCGTCGCAGCGCTCGGCGAAGAAGTAAAGAAGCACACGATCATCATCAACGGCGTATCCAAGAGCTATTCCATGACCGGCTGGCGCTGCGGCTTTGCCGCCTGCGGCGACAAGCGCATTGCCAAAGTTATGACGAACTGCCTGAGCCACGCGCTCGGCAACATCGGCGCCATGAACCAGGCGGCGATGGCAGAAGCCATGCGCGGCCCGCAGGACAGCGTGGAGGAAATGCGCAAGGTGTTTGAGGAGCGCCGGAATTATCTCGTAGAGCGCATGAATCAGATCGACGGTGTGAGCTGCCTGAAGCCGGACGGCGCTTTTTATGTGATGATGAATCTTGAAAAGCTCATCGGCCGCACGCTCGGCGGGCGTGTGATCCATAACGCCGACGATTTCGCCATGGCATTTCTGGAAAAAGGCCTTGTCGCAGTCGTATCCTGCTGCGCGTTCGACGCGCCGAACTTTGTCCGCTGGACGTATGCCACGTCGCTCGAGACCATCAAAGAGGGCCTTGATCGGCTGGAGAAATTCCTGAAGGAGGGCTGAGTCCTTCCGCTCATAAAATGCATCGCCGCTCTCATAGCATAGCTTGAGGGAGGCGATGCATTTTGTTTGTTAAAAAGCTGTATAGAAGCGTCCGCGCGGAAGATGCCGCGCTTTTCACCTTGTCATTCCTTTGGATTTGTGTCATAATACAATGTGTGTTTTTATCGGGTACGGATACCCGATCCGTGTCGGCACAGGCCGCAGGCTCGCCGCCTGTGCTGATCCTTGATCCCGGTCACGGCGGCGCGGACGGCGGCGCTGTAGCGCCGGACGGGACGGCGGAAAGTGCTTTGAATCTTTCCGTAGCGCTGCGCGTACGGGATTTATGCGCTTTTCTCGGCGTTGATACCGTTATGACGCGCGATACCGAGGAGATCACCTATCCGTCGGAAGCAAAAACCATTGCCGCCATGAAAAAATGGGATACACGGCGGCGGGTAGAGATCGCCGAAAGCGTGGATTCTCCGGTTTTTTTGAGCATCCATCAGAACATCTATCCCTCATCCGGGCCGCGCGGCTCTCAGGTTTTATACGCGCAGAATGAACCCAGCCGCGCTTTGGCCGAGCTTATCCAATCCCGGCTCACCGCGGCGCTGCTGCCGGAAAACCGGCGCGTCCCGGTGCCGGCAGGGAAGGACATTTACATTATGTCCCACGTTCAATGTACCGCCGTGCTGGTCGAGTGCGGATTCCTTTCGCATCCGCAGGAGCTATCGCTTCTGCAAAGCGCGGACTATCAGAAAAAGATCGCGTCCGTCTTGACGGCGTGCTATCTCCAGTTTACAGAGAAAGGCGTTTTATGAAAGCCAAAAGTGTGTTTTTCTGCACGGAATGCGGCAATGAAACCGGAAAATGGTTCGGCCGCTGCCCGGCGTGCGGCGCGTGGAACACGATCGTGGAAGCGCCCTCCGCGCCGTCCGGCAGTGCTGCGGCAAAAAGCGCTGCCGTAAAGATCGCCGGAACGCGCCGGAGCGTCCCGAAGCCCGTTGCACAGCTTGACGACGAGGAGGAAATTCGGTTTTCCACCGGCATGGCGGAAATGGACCGCGTTCTCGGTGGCGGCGCTGTTCGCGGCTCGCTTGTACTGGTCGGTGGCGCGCCCGGCATCGGAAAATCCACGCTGCTGCTGCAAATATGCGGCAATATCCCGGACGCGAAGATTCTGTATGTGACCGGTGAGGAAAGCCAGCGCCAGCTTAAAATGCGCTCGCAGCGGCTCGGCGTATCGAGTGACGATCTTTTCGTCCTTGCAGAAACGGATATCAACGCCGTTACACAGAGCGTGGAGGATCTGAAACCGGATATTCTGATCATTGACTCGGTACAAACGATGTACAATAACGACATCGCCTCCGCGCCCGGCAGCATCGGCCAGGTGAAGGACTGCACCATGGCGGTGATGCAGCTTGCGAAAACCATGAATATCACCGCGTTTGTCATCGGTCACGTCAATAAGGAAGGTGCGATCGCCGGGCCGAAGGTTCTGGAACACATGGTGGACTGCGTGCTGTATTTTGAAGGCGACCGTTCGCTCAATTACCGCATTCTGCGCGCCGCAAAAAACCGTTTCGGTTCCACAAACGAGATCGGCGTATTTGAAATGTGCGATACGGGGCTGCGTGAAGTTCCGAATCCGTCCGAGGTCATGCTGTCCGGCCGTCCGGTCAACGCGCCCGGTACATGCGTTTCCTGTGTGATGCAGGGCTCGCGGCCGATCCTCGCCGAGGTTCAGGCGCTGCTTTCGCCGTCGAATGCTAATCAGTCCCGCCGCATGGCAAACGGCGTGGACTTCAACCGGCTGATGCTTTTGCTTGCCGTACTGGAAAAGCGCGGCGGCGTACACGTCGCCGGGTGCGACGCCTATGTAAATGTTGTCGGCGGTCTGGAGCTGGACGAGCCCGCGGCGGACCTTGCCATCGCGCTGGCCATTGCGTCCAGTCTGCGGGACAAGCCTATCGGGGAAGATCTTGCCGCGATCGGCGAAATCGGACTCACAGGAGAAATTCGATCCGTTCCGTCGATCAATCAACGCCTGCAGGAGCTTGCACGGCTTGGATTCAAGCGCTGCGTTATACCGGCGCACTGCAAGGACGATATAAAGCTCCCAAAGGACATGAAGCTGTTGCCGGCAAAAAACGTCCGCGATGCCGTTACCGCCATATTCATTTAAAAAGGACTCCCCTAAATTAAACAAAATCTTTATTTTGTTTAATTTTATGTATAGCCGGAAATGCCTTCCCCTGTCCGGCGGTTTTCTGCTGTGAGGTTCATCTATGGACTACCGCTATGAAGCGCCCCCCGTTCTGCGGGACTATTTAATATACCATGAAACGATCAAGGGTCACTCCCGCGCTACGGTCGATGAGTATTTTCTCGATCTGCGGAATTTCTTCCGCTTTTTGAAGATCGAGCGCGGGCTTGTTCCCCGTGCCGCGGAGCTTTCCGAAGTTTCAATCCTCGATGTGGATCTGGACTTTGTCTCCCGCGTTACGCTTGCGGAGGTTTATGATTATCTGGCGTTTCTTTCCCGCGACAAAGCCAAATTCACCCGCGCCCGCAGCGAGGAATTCGGCCTGAACGCCGCGTCCCGCGCCCGAAAGGTCTCCAGTATCCGCGGCTTTTATAAGTATCTCACGACAAAAGCCAAGCTCCTTGACGAGAACCCTTTGCAGGATCTCGACTCCCCGCGTTCCAAGCGGTCTCTCCCCCGCTATCTGACGCTGGAGGAAAGCGAGCGTTTACTAAACAGCGTGGACGGGATGCACAAGGAACGCGATTTCTGCATTTTAACGATATTCCTCAACTGTGGCCTTCGTATTTCCGAAATTGCCGGGATGAATCTCTCAGACATTCGGAGCGATCATATCCGCGTGCTCGGCAAGGGCAACAAAGAGCGCGTCGTCTATCTCAACGACGCCACGGCGCAGGCGATCAACGATTATCTGATCGTCCGCCGGGATATTGCCGCCATTGATCGGAACGCTTTGTTCCTTTCCAGCCGCCGCACGCGCATTACCCGCGAAGCGCTGCACGCCATGGTGAAGAAATCTCTCCTGCGTGCCGGTCTGGACGCCGACAAGTATTCCGCACACAAGCTGCGCCATACGGCGGCAACGCTGATGCTCTCGAACGGTGTGGACGTGCGTACATTGCAGGAGCTTCTGGGCCATGAAAATCTGAACACCACGCAAATCTATACGCATGTGGATAATTCCGAGCTGCGCATTGCGGCGCAGGCCAATCCTCTCGGCAAGTTTTCCCCGGAGAAATCCGATAAATAGATAAAGCATTACGGAGAGTTGTACATCTATGGTCTTTTCAAGCATTCTTTTCCTGTTTGTTTATCTGCCGGTCGTGCTGGCGGTATATTATATCGTGCCGGCGCGGTATCGGAATCTCTGGCTTTTTATCGTAAATCTCGTGTTTTACGGCTGGGGCGAGCCGGTGTACATCCTGCTGATGGTATTCTCCATCGCGCTGAACTATGCTGCCGGACTCCTCATCGCCCGCTATAGGCTGACCGACGATAAAAAAGCGCGGGCCGTTCTGACGGTCAATACCGTTGTCAACCTCGCGCTGCTCATTTTCTTCAAATACTTCGATCTGCTCGCCGCGACGCTCAGCCGCATTCCCGGCATAAGCATCCCCGCGCTCGGGCTCACGCTGCCGATCGGCATTTCCTTCTACACGTTCCAGACGATGTCCTATCCGATCGACGTTTACCGAGGCGACACCGAGGAACAGAAAAACTTTATCCGCTTCGGCACATTTGTCGCGCTCTTCCCGCAGCTGATCGCCGGGCCGATCGTCCGGTATAAGGACGTGGCCTCCCAGCTTGGCACGCGGCGTCTCAGCTCCGAACAGTTTTCCTCCGGCGTGCAGCGGTTTGCCATCGGTCTCGGGAAGAAGGTGCTGCTCGCCAACAACATCGGCGCGCTCTGGGATATCTATGCTGCCGCTCCGGAGCTGAGCTTT
>OGXX01002399.1_pt1 | contig 17083 bp, 9 predicted proteins | sample 1576301 | NCBI WGS metagenome assembly OGXX01 (sample SAMEA3541469, study PRJEB24748) | human gut metagenome | biome: human gut; feature: human-associated habitat; material: faeces | place: China | collected 2012
ACGATCCGTCGCATTCGACGGCGCGACCGTCGCCGACAGCTTCCTCGAAGCACCCTCCTTGAGCTCGAAGTCACCACCCGAGATCGACACAGACGATACCGGGACAACCGTCACACACGGGGCGACGGAGCCGACCGTGCCGTTCTCGACGACGACGTTCGCACCACTTGCGGTGTAGTTCTTCTTGCCGTTGTTGTCCCACTGGCCCGAGCCATTGTTGAACACGAACTCAATCTGGCCGCCTTCGGTGCCTTCGATCGTGTACTTGACATAGCCATCGCAAGCCGCTTCCATCTTCACACCCGGAGCAGTCGTCCAGGTGCCGGTGCCGATGCGGTAATGCAGATAGGTCGAGTTCGCGCCGAAGTTGCTCGCCGGGTAGTAGATGGTCGTGTCATGGACAACCGGCGCTTCACCGGTCACATTCACGGTCACGGAGTCCGACTTACCACCAACGGAGGCAGTGATCGTCGCAGTGCCCTTGACAAGGCCCTGCACAACACCGTTCTTGACAACAGCGACCTTCTCATTCGAAGAGGTCCACTTGACCGGCTTGTTCGCAGCCGAGGCCGGAGCCACGGTGGCGGTGAGCTGGGTCGTCGCGCCATTGGCGAGGTCAAGGTTGATCGTGCCGCTCGGGTTGATCTTGACGGAGTCGACGGTCACGGCGAGGCAGGAGGCTTCTTCCCACGTACCGCTGGTGATGTTGCCGTCCCAGACGTAGGAGCCATCAATCAGCAGACCGGCAGCATCCACATGGTCGTCCGGATCTTCGGTCGCGGAATCGCCCGGGAACTTGTTGCCGGCGATTTCGCCGGCACCGCCGTTGTTGAAGATGACACGGATCGGGTCGTCACCGGCCTGGTCGATGATGTCTTCCGGAATCTCGTAGACCTGATCGGCGGTGCCGTCGCATGCGCCGGATTCGGCGGTCATCAGTTCGCCCGGCCAAGCCGCGTTCTGAATGACGTTGCCCGCTGCCGCGTTGTTGTCGACGTACACATACGCGTAGATCTTGTTCCAAGCCGCCGGCTTCTTCGCATAGGCCGTGTAGCTGACGACCGCGTTCGGATCCTTCTTCGTGAAGGTCTCGGAAGCGGTGACCTGGTTGCCGTCTGCGTCGGTGCCGGTGAGCTTGACCGTGATCTGCGTGTTGACGGCGCTCTTCGCGCCAATCGTGATCTTCTGGCCGTCGGTGAACGAACCGGAGTCGCCTTCGGACGTGGTGTAGCGTGCGTTGTTGACGTTACGCGCGTTGAGCGTGACCTGCGTCGTGTCGGTCTTGAACGACTTCGCGCCGGTCACGGAAAGCGAGGCACGCGGCGTGTTCGACGCGTTGAAGAAGACATGCACCTTGCCGCTCTTCACAGAGCCCGAGGTAATCTTCTTGCCGGAGACGGTGAGTTTGCCTCCGTAGACCTGATCGACGTATTCGCCGTCATCCAGCACTGTGTCCATGCCGGCGAGGTTCTTGTCACCGTCCATGTTCACCACGGTCACGCCGTCGTTGTTGCTGTTGCCGTCGGTCTTGTAACGCTCGATCATCAGGCAGTTGTTGCCCTGGCAGTTGCGCAAGTATTCGGCGTTGCCCTCCATCGCATTGCGGAACTTGTTGACCCACTTGACTTCAGGATGCTTCCACTCATCATCGCCCGCATCGCCAAGCGACGAACGCTCCGCGAAGCGCGGATTCGAGCCACCGGAGCCGACCGGACGGTTGAAGAACAGCGGAGCGCCGCCGGCACGGGATCCGACAATGCCCCAGCCCATGCGGATCTGCCATGCGGAAAGCTGGCTGGAGTATTCGTTCGTGTTGGCATAGGTATCGTGCGATTCGACCCAAGTCACGAGCTGGTTGTCACGCACACCATCGCCCTGCAGACTGCCGACGCGTCCTGCGTCAAGGTTCTTGTCCTGCACCACGGCACGCATGAGACCGCCATACTTGGATCCGGTGTTGCCGCCGCCATTGGTGGAATACTTGTTGAACAAGGCCGGGTACGCTGGGGCGTTCAGGCCGGGATCGCCCTGAAGAACCTCGCCATACTGGTACTGCGCGCCGTTCGGCAGGATTGTGTCGTAATACGGCGAATGCGTCTGGAACTCGTCCGGAAGCTCGATGTGCTTCGCGGCGTCATAGCGGAAACCGTCCACGCCGTCAGCGACGGCGCGCACCAGATAGTCCTTCATTCCGTTGGCAACCGTCTGATTCTCCGTATTGAGGTCCCACAGGCTCAGCAAATGGCAGTGCGTGACCTGCCAGCGGTTGTTGTAGTTGATTGCGGTGCCGTTGTCACCACAGCCACCTTCGGAACGGGTGTGGAAACGGCTGGAATCCTTCCACTCCCCCTGAATGGCGTTCCAATCCGCAGTGAAGTGGTTGATGACGGCGTCGGCAATGACACGGATGCCGTGCTTGTGCGCCTCCTCGGTCATCGCCTTGATCTCGGCTTCCGTACCGATGACCTTATTGCCGATGCCGGTTCCGGAAGGCTGATAGACGTAATACCAGTTCTCGGTGAACTTCATGCCATGCTCCGGTCCCTTGATCGTGCTCATCGGGACCGTCTGGATCGAGGTATAGCCGGCGTCGGCGATCTCGTCCATATGCGCCTTGATCGTATTGGCCGACCACATCCATGCATGCAGAATCGCACCATAGTTCATTTCCTTGGCCAGGCCATTGGCCTCGCGCGCCGATTCGAAGGTGGGATTGCCCAACGTACGGTCATAGCTCGTCGTCGGCGCATTCGCCGCGTAGGCTGCAGGTGCCGCAACCGCGCCAAGGGCCATGCCGCCGGCGAGCGTCGCAAGTGCGGAAATGCTCGCGACCGCCTTGGCCATGAACCCACGTCCTCCTGAACGCTTGCTCTTCCCGAGTTTCTTCTCGGTTTCAGACAGAGGTGTCATGCCACTGTCTCCTTTTCTTCTCCAGAAATAAGGGACTTTTCTTTCCTTATCGCCAACCGTCCACATAGCCGGCCGGCAATGCACATGTTCGCCCGCCAGGAACAATATATATATGTTCCGTAAGCGAACAAACACTTCAGTTGACACAATCATTGTGCAACCATTCGCATATTGCTCATTATAGACACACCCTCCACTAACACCAAACAGAAAGTTCATATACCGCAAACGATGTCATTACATGGACACAGAGTTATGCAGACAACGGGCACGTCATAGACCATTGTTCAACGGCTTAAGCGATTCATTATTCCCATATGTGTTGTCGCATTCCAACAGGCCCCTATACGAAGAGGCGCAGGGCTGCATCCATCACGATGCGGCCCTGCGCCTCTCGCCATCTGCGGCGGAACCCTAGATGGTCATTTGGTGTCGCATTTCGGATCGAGATAGGTGATGCCGTCATCCACCCATCCCATTGGTGTCTGGTCGATTGTCAATGGAGCAGACGCCTTCGGTGAGACACGCACGTCAAAGGTGAAGGTCGCCATTTGCCCGGGATTGACCTGCACATACGTCTCATAGGCGTTCACACCGTCGATCGTCGTTTCCTTGACCGCATCGACTTTGCCGCCAAGCTGCATGAGATTACTGATTGAACCACCTTGAGGCGCATAGAACAGGATCTTCTCCATGGCCTTGCCGGTATTGTTGCTGTTGTTGCCGGTGATGTACCAAGGCAGTGATTTCGCTTCTTCCTCGGTCATCGTGTTGTGCACCATGAACTCGACGTGGTACAGATCACCGTCACTGCAGTTCACACGCTGGATCTTCGCCTCACGCTTGATATACCAGCCCATCTTGGAAGGGTTCTGCTCGGTCAGATAGATGCCGACGGACGGGTCAGTCTCACTGTTCGGCGTCTGTCCGGTGAATCCTGCAGACTGGATGCCCTGTTCGATATGCTCATCGAACGCATACATCGTGAAATGGCGGCCTTTCGCCATGGCTCCCAGCATTTCGCCAGTCTTGTATAGTTTGCCCATATCCATATGCGAGAACATCGATTTCATCGCCTGGCTGGCCACAACACCGAACAGTGCGTCAGTCTCGCTTTCCGGGTACTTCTGGTACACAGTGTTCATCAGGAACTCTGCGGTGTTGTCACCGGTCAGCACGGTACCGTCAGGCAGTGTCACATTGCCATTGATGGCAATGAGCTGCTGCAAAAAGACTGGATCGACCATGATCACGCCGTCAAGCGGTGTATTTCGCCCCCAAGGCGTGCGGTTCCAGACGGATTGCATGGCGACCGCTGAATCCGCGGTATTGGGGAAGACCGCCAAATCGCGGATATCAAACGACATATGCAACGGCCCCTCATCAGTGAATACCCTCTTCATGTCTGCCGAGTGGTCACCAACGCCATATGCCAAGTATTCGGCATTCGGCCGGAAATCCCCAACGTGGACGGCGCCGTTTGATGTGGTCAATTCGCCAACGGAACCAATGAGACCGCCCGAAGAACGCATTTCGGAAGGCGTCATAGCCATGATGGCGTATGTGCGCTGCTGGCTATTGCCCAAAAGCGTGGGCAATATCTGGAATGTGTTCGACAGCGCATTCACCCGGTCAGCGAGTTCGTTGAGCTGAGTCTCCCCTTTACCATATGCAGAGCGAATCATGCTGATACCCGGCGTTGGAAGCGCATCATAATCATGCACCTGCTTCTGGAACGACGCGTTTGCCTGTTTCAATGGCTCTGTCGCGTCGATAATCGGCTGCAGATTGACACTGTCATCTCCATTGGCAATCTGCGCATCGCTCAATGTCTTCAGCACATTCACAAATTGTGGAATTGAATCCTGCACAATGACGTTGATGGTGGTTGTCATCCCCTGAACAGTCGAAATATCAGTACCAACGAACGGCATCCTCGCCGCCGTATTCCACAATCCTCCATGGGCAATGTCTTGGGCCCGCTGGGTTTCCTGGGCGATTTGTGGAAGTGCATCCCCCGCATTTGCGAGCGTTTCGGCATCTCCAGAAGAAAGTTTCGAAAGCATTGCGATTGCGTTGTTCTCATGATCCTGCACTTGCTTCGCCTGTTTATACAGCTGGAAGCCCATCACACCTACAGCGGCGAGCAGAAGGACTATGACTGCGAGCACCCCTACAATCCAAGGCCAGACAAGCCGACGTTTACGATGATGACGATGGCGATGATGTTGTTGCGCGTTCGTTTGCGACATGTTGCTCCTTAAGCGCTATAAAATCGCGGATTCCCTGAATTGCAAGGAATCCGCGGAAAAATGGAACGACTATTTGAGCGAGAAGCGACGCTTCTTGCGGTGGTTCACATCATGATTCGAATAGTAATAGTAATAATTGCTGTGTTCGAGCGACTTCTTCGATTCACGCGCGTAGTTGAAGATGGCACCGTTCACCGGCAAGTCAAGCGTAGCGAGTTCTTCGGAGATCTCACGCAAATCGCGCTTGAGCGTCTGGTCACGACGGCATACCATAATCAGTGATCCGCCGCGGCGCACAAAGATGACAGCATCATTCGCCACAACCATAGGTGCGGTATCGATAAGGACGTAATCATATCGCGCTATGGCGTTATTGAGCAGTTCAACCATGATCGGGGAGTTGAGCAACGTCGAAGCGTTCGGTGGCTTAGGGCCAGCTGGCATGACATGCAAATTCGGCTTCCAATAGCGCTGTACGACGTCTTTGACGGAGGCTTGGCCGGAAAGCACGTGGGTCAAGCCAGCGGAACCGTCGATATCAAGTTTGTTCGCAACAGAAGGATGGCGCAAATCGGCGTCGATGAGCAACACCTTTGCCCCGTTCTCAGCAAGTGCTGCTGCGATATTGACCGATGTCGTGGTTTTGCCTTCGCTTGCGCCAGTCGACGTGACAACGATGAGACGGCAGTTCGTGTCTTCAATGGGTGCCATAAACGTCAGGTTCGTGCGAATACGCCGGAAATCCTCGGCAACTGGACTGCCAGGCTCGTTGACAACCATCGGCTTGGTGTCGTTGAGGAGCTCCTCCTCAGGAATACGTCCAATGATGGGGGCATCGATGTATTCACTGATTTCATCGCCATCTTGGATGCGCTTCGACAACACATCTTTAAGCAAAGCGACCAATACGCCTAGGACTAGCCCACCGACAATACCGATAAGGATATTTAATTTCCATTTTGGCGAACTTGGCGAACTTGGCGACATTGCCGGCTGCACGATTGATAGCTTGATAGTCGAATGTGCACCAGATGTGTACAATCCATTCTCCACAACGGAGCTCAGCGATTTCGCAACGGCGTTGGCGATAGCTGCCGCTTGAGCTGGATTACCGTCCGTGGCTGAGATGTTGACGAATGCAGTATTCGTAGGGTTGGTGACACTAATCTTCCCTTTGAGCTGCGCCACTGATGCATTGAGCCCAAGGTTCTCGATGACCGGCTGCAGCACCGATTGCGTAGTGGTAAGCGCAGGGTACGACTTGATCTGGCCCATGATATATGAACTGCCACTATTCTGCTCCGCGGAATTAGTAGTGTCGCTGTCTGCATTATACGTTGCAAAAAGTTGCGCTGTGGACGTGTATGTCACCGGGCTCATCATCGTCCACAGTGTTGTTCCACTGACCACGACAATGAATGTCACTACGATCGAAATCCAGTGCTTCCGCAGTATCCCAAACAAATCCGAAAATGTGATACTTGATTGTTTTGCTGTCGATGCTGTTGCAGTGGATTGTTTCTCACTGTATTCGTCAGCCATATGATTCTGTCCTATCTTCGTTTCTCGATGCACCCATCTCGCTGGCCAGCAGTCGGTAGAATGCAGTATTCTCATACCCCTTCACACCAAGGCAATGGATAAATCGTACAAATGGAGTTCGACGTAGTATTTGTATATCGCTATCCTATAGGCTGCATATTTAATCTCTAGTATGCACCTTTATGCCTAATGACAGCTACTACCGTGCGGAGCATGATGAGGAAGTCACCGAAAATGGACCATTCTTGGACATATGTGACATCCAGTGCCTCGCTTTCTTCTTCACTTAAATCACTCCTGCCGGAAATCTGCCACGGTCCGGTAATTCCTGGCTTGACGAGCATACGCGTGGCATACAAAGGGGTATACCTTTCATATTCCTCTGGCAGTGGTGGCCGTGGGCCCACAACAGACATATCGCCTTTGAGCACATTCAAGAACTGCGGTATCTCGTCAATGGAGTACTTTCGTATGAATTTCCCAACCCGCGTGACACGTGGATCGTTCTTCATCTTAAAGATGAAGCGTCCCTCTTGGCCTGTCTTTTCAGCCAAATCCTTCTTGTATTTATCCGCATCAACTATCATTGAGCGGAATTTCACCATTTGAAATGGTTTCCCGTTCACACCTATACGGGTCTGCCGGTAAAACACAGGCCCACCGTCGGTCATTTTGATTGCAATTGCAACCGGAATGGTCACAATGCTTGAAACGATGATGGCCCCGGTGGATACCACTATGTCAAACACCTGTTTCCCGAATTTCATCACCGGCGTGTATTGGGGCAATGTCACGGTCATCAGTGACGTCCCCTGAATGGAACGCATGCGGATGGAATGCCCTGAGACATCCCCAGGGGATGTCATCAACACCACTTCCAACGAAGCCGTCTCCAGCTCAATGACGAATGCATTGAACTCATCCGAGAAACGCTGGGGCAGGTCCGTGATCATCACGGTTTGACCACCTAGTTTCACGATTACTTCAGCAATATCTTCGGTCTCTCCAATGATCGGAAGAGAGTAGCCGCAAATCGACTCGATCTTGTCTGCGAACTCCGAGGAATCGGTAACATATACAGGTTCGCAATGCCCGTGTTCACCTTCTGCAATAGGGTACACCGCAACTGGCAAATAGCTGAGTTGCGCCCGTTGGGCCATGAAATGCAGGGCTTCAAGTATTCCACGCGGCGAGCCAACGATAACCGTCGGGTATGAGAACCGGCGTTTCTTACGGTTTGCGGTGAGGATTACCCGTATAACCTGCCGTTCAATCACCAATGCCACAAAGGTAAACACCTGAGCGTATATGACGGAATAGATGGAGTAGTCGAATCCGAAAACGTAATTGAATGCGAATACGCAAATCGTGCAGATAAGCGATGCCTTCAAGAGCATCGCCACCACATGGGATGCATCGCCAACAACATGTCGATGGTAAACGCCGCATGCATGAGCGCACAAGACCCAGATGATTGAGCACATGCATGCGTAAAGCAGCCAGTTCATCCTGAATTCAAAACGGGTTGAATAGGGGCCGATTTGCTCGTTTCGGAAATAGAGAACGAGAATCATCACTGACGCATAGCACAATGCATCCACGCACACCAACAGGGCGTTTAAGGCATATCGCCACCACAGCACTTTCGCAGACCGTCGGCGAGTGATGTCTGAAAGAGGCAACACTCTAGGCACCCTCATCCCCTTCTTTCCACGCTACATAACATCGGAGTTATTGCAAAGATTCAAACATCTTCTCACTAATACATATTAGATATGCATTATTTACAAATCTCTGTAAAACCCACTGCAGTATAGATAGTCTAAAACTACGCTTTGACTGCAATCCCCTCGAGGGTGCTTCTCTGTTACAGCCTTGCGACCTGCACGCCCTGCGTATCGGTGGCGAGGTGCAGCACCTTCCAGTGCCTGGATTCGAGCTGTTCGTGGGCCACGGCGTCGATCGCGCTGTCGGCGTCGCCGTTGTGCAGCACGAGCACGCACGGTCCGGCGCCGGAGACCATTGCGGCGAATCCGTTCGCACGCAGCAGCGTGATCAGACGTGCCGAAGGCTCCATGAGCGGTCCGCGGTACGCCTGGTGCAGCTTGTCTTCGGTGGCTTCCATCAGCAGGTCGTTCGGATCGCGCGGGCTCGTCAGCACAGCCGGGTTCATCGCGCCGATCAACAGCGCGGCGCGCGAGACGTTGAACACGGCATCGGCGAACGGCACAACCGTCGGCAGCGCCTCGCGCGCCTTGCTCGTAGAGAGTTCGAAATCGGGGATGAACACCGAGGCCGTGACATCAGGGCCCACCAAGTAGTTCACCGACCGGAAGAGCGCGGCGGGCGCGGTGCCGTCCGGCTGAACCACGCCATCACCCGGCTGCGTCCACGAGACCGTCATACCGCCGTAGACCGCGGGCGCCACGTTGTCCGGGTGCCCTTCGAGCTGCGCCGCGTAATCGAAGATCACGTCGCGGTCGAGCTCGCCTTCGTGGCTGAAGGCATAGGCCGCGGCGATGCCGGCCACAATCGCCTCGGCCGAGGATCCCATACCGCGCGCCTGCGGAATGCGGTTGTGCGCTTCGAGGATGAATCCGGTCTTGCTCAGGCCGAAGCGCGAGCATGCACGGCGGAACGTGGAGACGACCAAATGCGACTCGTCGCGCGGCAACGTGTCCGCGCCCTCGCCGTCAATGATCACTTGCGCGGCCATGTTGAGCGGGTCGGAGCTCAGCGTGAACTCCAGCTCGTCGTGGTAATCCAACGCGAGTCCCACGGTGTCGAACCCAGAGCCGAGGTTGGCGCTGGTCGCGGGCACACGCACGTGCACCTTGCGGGTAACCGGATCCATCGGGAAAATCCTGCCTTACTAGTCAGTCTGTGATTGGGTCAATCGCCGGTCGGGCAGCTACGCGGTCAGTCGAGCACGCGCAGGATCGACGGTTCGCCGGTCACGCAGTCGAGCTCGCAGACCTCGGCCACGGTGGCGCGCAGCGTGTTCTCGTCGGTCATGTGCGTCACGAGGCGCAGCTGCTGGATCTCACCGTCGTAGCCCGGGTCCTTGAGCGTAGGCTTGAGGTCCTGGTTCACACCGTTGATCGAGACGCCGTTCTTCGCGAAGACGGCGGAGATCTTGGCGAGCACGCCGGGGTTGTCGTGGATCAGGAAGCGCACGGCGAACGCGGCCTTCGACGCGCTCAGCGGCGCGATCGGATAGTCGTTGTACATGCGGATGGCCGGGCCGGTACAGCCGGCGGCGATGTGGCGCGCGACGGTCACGATGTCGCCGACGACGGCGGAGGCGGTCGGCGCACCGCCGGCGCCGCGGCCGTAGAACATCAGGTCGTCGGCGTATTCGGCGCGCAGGAACACGGCGTTGAACGAGCCGCGCACCGAGGCGAGCGGGTGCTCCTGCTTGATGAGGGCCGGGTAGACGCGCGCGGAGACGCCATCGTCGGTCTTGTCGACGACGGCGAGCAGCTTGATGACGCGCCCTTCGGCGGTGGCCGCGGCGATGTCGTCCGCGGTGATGCGCGTGATACCCTCGACGGTCACGTCGTCAATGCCGACGTTCGTGTGGAAGCCGAGTGTGGCCATGATCGCGGCCTTGTTGGCGGCGTCGTAGCCTTCGATGTCGCCGGTCGGGTCGGCCTCGGCGTAGCCCTTGGCCTGCGCGTCCTTGAGCGCCACATCGAAATCGAGGCCCTTCGTGGTCATCTCGTCGAGGATGTAGTTCGTGGTGCCGTTGACGATGCCGAGCATGTCCTTGACCTGGTCGCCGACGAGCGATTCGCGCAAGGGACGCACGATTGGGATCGCGCCGCCCACGGCCGCTTCGAAGTAGATGTCGACGTTGTTGTCTTCGGCCGTCTTGTACAGTTCCGGGCCGTACTTGGCAAGCAGCGCCTTGTTGGCGGTCACAACGGACGCGCCGTTCTTCATCGCCTCAAGCACGAACGTGCGGGCCACGCCCGTGCCGCCGATCAGCTCGACGACGATGTCCGCGTTCTTGACGACGGACATCGTGTCGGAAGTCAGCAGCGACTTCTCGATCCACGGAAAATCGACTTCCTCCGGGTCGAGGCACGCCACGCCGGACAGTTCGATCGGGCGCCCGATGCGCTGCGCGAGCTCGTCCTGCTGCTCCACGAGCAGACGTGCGGTCTGCGAGCCGACGGTCCCTGCCCCCAGCAGGCCCACTCGAATCGGTGCGTTGTTCTCTGCCACTGTCCGTTCCTTTCATGCGGCGGTTGATGCTGCTGCTCATTGTACGGGCAACGCGCGAGGATGCGCGCCGCCCGTCCATAACTGCACTGCCCGGTGGGACTACTCGCTCACATCGAGGTCGAGCAGATCCTCCACGGTCTGCCGGCGCATCATCAGATGTGCGCCGGTGGAATCGACGCCGACGACTGCCGGAATGAGCGCTTGGTTGTAATTGCTCGCCATCGTGCGGCCATACGCGCCGGTCACTGGCACGGCGAGCACGTCGCCGCGGCCGATATCGCTCGGCAGTTGCGCGTTCTTCACCACGATGTCTCCCGACTCGCAGTGCATGCCGACGACGCGCGTGAGGCGAGTGTCGCCTTGCGGGTCGCGGTTCGCCACGACCGCCGTGTAATCCGCGCCGTACAGCGCAGGGCGGATGTTGTCGCTCATGCCGCCGTCGACCGAGACGTACGTGCGCTCGGTGATGGGCGCGCCATCGGCGTCTGTGGTGTCGCCGCTGAGTTCGACCGTCTTGACGGTGCCGACGCGGTAGAGCGTCACACCGGCCGGCGCCACGATCCAACGGCCCGGTTCGAACGAGATGACCGGCATCGGCATGCCGAGCAGGCGGTTCGTCTGCGTCACCGCCGTGGCCAGACGGTCGAGTTCCTGCTCGATGTCCATCGAATCCTCGCCGTCGGTGTAGGCCACCGAATAGCCGCCGCCCAAGTCCACTTCGGGCAGCGTGTAGCCGTTGGTGGCGTAGAACGTCTTGCGCAGCAGCATCATGCGGCGCGCGGCGTGGATGAACGCGTCGGCGTCGTGGATGTTCGATCCGATGTGCGAGTGGATGCCCACCAGCTCGAGTTCGTCGCTGTGCTTGGCGATCTCGCGCAGCACCGCCACGGCCGGCCCGTTCGCCACGAGTTCCATCGCGGCGGCGAGCATCTTGTCGCCTTCGGTCACGCTTGCGGCGTTGAGGTCGTACGGGTAGCGGATGTCGTGGCGCAGCTCCTTGCCGTCCTCCTGCGCGCGCGTCTCAGCGACGATCGCGTTCGCGGCGGCCGGCGAGACGTCTTCGAGCGAGCTGATGCCGTCCACGATCGTCGTGTCTGCGCCCGCCGGCAGCAGCGCGATGCCGAATTTCTGGTCTTCATGCGCGGTCGAGATGAACTCGTGTCCACCGGCGTGGATGCCGGTCGTGACGCGCAGCATGACCCGCGCGCGCTTGCCCAGCCGGCGCGCGATCGCGGCGATGCGCGCCGGCTCGTCCGGCTCGTCGACCACGATCTTCGCGAAACCTTCGGTGATCGCGAGCTCGATCTCCGCGTCCGACTTGTTATTGCCGTGCAGCACAAGGCGCCGCCCCGGCACGCCGGCGGCGAGCGCGATGCGCATCTCCCCCATCGTGCACGTGTCCACGTAGAGCCCCGCTTCGGTGACGATGCGCGCCATCTCCTTGGAGAGGAACGCCTTGCCGGCGTAGCTCACGTGCGTCGTCGTCGTGCTGAACGCGTGCGCGGCGGCCGCGGCGAATCGCCGGGCGCGCGCACGCACTTCGTCGAGGTCGAGCACGTAGAGCGGCGAGCCGAAGTCGTTGAGCAGTTGCTCGGCGGTGATGCCGTGGAATGCGATAGCGCCCTGCGCGTCGCGCACGGTGGCCTCGGGCCAGATCGGGGTGATGCCCATGGTGTTTCTCTCCCTTGCTCTCTTACTCGTTAGCTTGCGCTCACATCTTGTCCGGCGCGGTCACGCCGAGCAGGTCGAGCCCTGCGGCGATGACGGTCTGCACGGCGTCGTTGAGGCGCAAACGCGCGGCGGAGCGAGCGGGCTCCGGGCATTTGGCGATGCGCGTGGCCTCGCGCGTCGCCTCGTCGGCGCGCTCTTCGGGTTCAGTCAGTGCCACGGGCACGACGCGCTCCACGTTGTACCACTTGTGGTAGGCGGCGGCCAGGTCTTCCAGATAGTGCGCGACGCGGTGCGGGGCGCGCATGTCGCCGGCCTGCGCGAGCGCGGCGGGCCATTGCGCGAGCAGTGCGAGCACCTCGCCGTCGGCCTCGGTGTCGAGGAGCGACAGGTCGGCGTCTTCGCGCGTGATGTTCGCGGCGGCGGCGTTGCGGTCCACGTTGCAGGAGCGCGCGTGCGCGTACTGCACGTAGTAGACCGGGTTGTCGTTGGAGTGCGAGGCGAGCAGGTCGAGGTCGATGTCGACCGGCGAGTTGTAGTCGGTGCGCGCGAGCGAATAGCGCGACGCGTCGACGCCGATCGCGTCGATGAGGTCGTCGATGGTGACGACGTTGCCGGCGCGCTTGCTCATGCGCACGGCCTTGCCGTCTTTCATGACGTTGACGAGCTGGCCGATGAGGATCTGCATGTTCTCGCCGGGCTTGTCGCCGAACGCGGCGCACATGGCCATCATGCGGCCGATGTAGCCGTGGTGGTCGGCGCCGAGCATGTAGATCGCCACGTCCGCCGGGTGGTCCTTGCGGTGGCGCTTGTTGCGGTAGTAGGCGATGTCGGCGGCGAAGTACGCGTAGTTGCCGTCGGATTTGATGATGACGCGGTCTTTGTCGTCGCCGTGCTTCGTCGATTCGAACCACGTGGCGCCGTCCTTTTCGTAGATGTCGCCGCGTGCGCGCAGGTCGTCGATCGCCTTCTCGACCTCGCCGTCTTCGTACAGGCTGTTCTCGTGGAACCAGACGTCGAACGTGACGCGGAATTCCTGCATCGAATGGCGGATCTCGTCGAACATCATCGGCACGGCGCGCTTGCGGAACTCCTCGCGCTGCGCGGAGTCGCCTTCGCCGAGCGGCTCGCCTTTCTCGTCGGTGCCGCCGTCGACGCGCGGCAGATTGAGGATGTCGATGCCGTCGGCGTCCGCTTCGGCGATCACTCGGCGCGCGATCTCGTCGATGTAGGCGCCCTTGTAGCCGTCGACCGGCGTCGGCTCGCCGTGGGCGGCCGCGACGAGCGACTTGGCGAAGCGGTTGATCTGCTCGCCGTGGTCGTTGAAGTAGTATTCGCGCACGACTTCGGCACCGTTCGCCTCGAGCACGCGGGCCATCGAGTCGCCCACGGCCGCCCAGCGTGTGCCGCCGATGTGGATCGGGCCGGTCGGGTTGGCGGAGACGAATTCAAGATTGAGTGTTTTGCCGCTCAAGTGCTCGTTCTTGCCGAAGTTCGCTCCGTCGGCGAGCACCTGGTCCACCACGGCGGCGGCGGACGCGGAGTCAAGGGTGATGTTGATGAAGCCGGGGCCTGCGACTTCCACACACGCGATGCCATCGGCATCGTTCATCAGCGTCTGGAACGCTTCGGCGAGCTCACGCGGCTTCATGCCGGCCTTCTTGGCGAGCTGCATGGCGGCGTTCGACGCCCAGTCGCCGTGCGCGCGGTCCTTGGGGCGCATCACTGCGAACTTGGCTGGTTCGGGGATTTGGTCGGCGGTCAGATTGCCGGCTTTGCCGCTTGCAACAAGCTCTTGGGCAACGCCGTATATCAGGTCACTTAATGCTTCTGGACTCATGCAGACAAGTCTAGCGGGAGAGCAGACAGAAAACGGCGGCCGTCCGCAGTCGCGAACGGCCGCCGGTGGCGCGCGATCACTCCGATTCGGGGCTCACGGCGATCACGTCGATTTCGACGAGCGCGCCCTTGGGGATCATGTTGTTGCCGAACGCCACGCGCGCGGGCTTGACCGTGGCGGTGAACGCCTTGGCATACACGGCGTCCACGTCGGCGAAATCCTCCACATTGCGCAGGTAGATCGTGGCGCGGCACACGTGTTCGAAGCCACAGCCGGCGGCGTCGAGGATGTGCTTGATGTTCTTGAGCGCGCGGTCGGCCTGTTCGGCGGCGGTCACACCGTCGAGTTCGCCGGTGGCCGGGTCGATGCCGAGCTGGCCTGAGACGAACACGAAGCCGTTCGCCTTCACGGCCTGACTGTATGCGCCGAGCGCGGCCGGCGCCTCCGTCGTGGCGATCGCCTGAAGATTTTCGTACATAGCGGTTCCTTTCGTAAGGCTCATATGGTGTGTAGCGGCCATGACGGCACAATCATTCGGCATTGTACGGTCCCCACTGTTGCGCGCAGTCAGCATCGGCCACGTTGTGGTCAACTCGCTGCTACGGGTAGTGCTTTTTCGGGGCTGCTTTCACTATAAACCGCCATTTTCCAATGGTTGTATGGAAATATGACCGCAGAAACACTACCCGTAGCAAGAGAAGCACTACCCGTAGCGGAAGAAGTGCAGCATATAGCGCACAGAGTGTGCATGCACAGGTCCTAAAGCACGGAGGAATAAATACGAAAGAACAATGGTGGGCTCGATGGGATTCGAACCCACGACCTTTCGCTCCGGAGGCGAACGCTCTATCCACTGAGCTACGAGCCCGCACCACTGCTCTACTTTACACGAACGGCGGACGTGTGTGGCGCCCCGTGTTCACTCCGCGCACGGCTGGCAGTGCTTTTCGCCGTGGACATTACACTGGGACTATGGCAATGGATATGGGCGGATTGGGCGATATCGGCGGCACGAGCGACTTTCAGTTCGCACGCCGGTTCTTCTGCCGCGAACTGCCGGACGAGTTCGACGACGGCGACGCCCCCACACTGATTGTGCAAAGCTATTTCGTGCACGAAGACGACTATGCGCTGCGCATACGGCTGCAAACGCGCGCGGTGCGCGTGCCGATGAGCGCGCAGCTCGACCCGAAGGCGGTACTCGAACGGTACCGCGACGATTTCCGCGAAGCCACGCTCACCGTCAAAGGCCCCTCGCGCGGCGGCACGCGGTACGAGGCGCAACGCAGCATCGATTCGCGCGTGGCCGCGGAGATCATGCTGCGCGGCGGCGACCTCATCATCAAGAACCGCACAAGTGTGTGGATCGGCGCAGACGGATGGAACATCGACGTGTTCGGCGGCGCGAACGCCCCGCTCGTCATCGCCGAAGCGGAGCGCAGCACGCCGGTCACGAATCTAATCATTCCACGCTTCTGCATCACCGAGATCACCGACCAGTCGCGCTTCAGCAACGACAGTCTCTCGTGGAGGCCGTTCAGTCAGTGGGGCAGCGAGTTCGAGCGTGAATTGCGCGAGACGGGCCCGCAGTTCCAGCAGGTCTTCGGCACCAACACCCTCGAATGATCGCGGAACGAAGCATGTAACCCTACTGTTTCTTACGGGTAGTGCTTCTGTTGCTACGGGTAGTGTAAAACGCCTACGAATATAACATTTTTCGATAAAAATACACTACCCGTAGCAACAGAAGCACTACCCGTAGCAAAGAGGGACTCAGTACATCAGTACATGAGGGTGGCGAGGCGGCGGCGCGCGGCGGCCAAGCGCTCGTCGGACGGATCGGGGATTAGGAAGTACTCGAGCAGGCGCTGGCGCACCGGCTCGAGGTCGGCTCGGTGCGTGCCTGCGAAGTCGAGCAGACGGCTGAACGCATCCTGGATCTGCCCACCGATCATGTCCACGTCGGCGACCGCAAGCTGCGCCTGCACATCATCGGGATTCGCCGCAGCGGCCTCGCGCACTTCGCGCACGTCCGCATTCGCGGAACGCGCGAGCAGCAGTGCCTTGGCGCGCTCACGCTGGGCGAGCGTATCGGACGGGTCCGCCTCGAGCACCTGCTCGTAGGCGGCGGCTGCACCGGCATAGTCGCCGGACTGCGCCAAGCGGTGTGCTTCGGCGTGCGCGGCCGGGACTTGCGGTTCAGTCTGTTGCGCGGAAGCGCCGCCGCCCGAAGGCTCGATGTACGGCGCTGTGCCGGTCACGCCGGCCTGCGCCGCCACCTGCACGAGCTGCGGCAGCACCTGCGAGGTGATCTGCGTGAGCTCCTCGTTGGAAGGCACGCCCTGCAGGATCGGCATGGGGCGTCCGCCAATCAGCGCGAACAGCGCCGGTGCGCCCTGCACGCCGAAGGCCTGGGCGATCGCCGGATCCTTGGCCACATCGACGCGCGCGAGCTGCAACTGGCCGTTCATCGAGTTGACAGCGTCGCCGAGCGCCTGCGCCATGGGGAACAGGCGGTCGTCGGTCGGCACCCACATGAGCATCACGATCGGGAAGGTGGCGGACGATTGCACCACCGATTCGAAGTTGGTTTCGGAGACGTCGATCACATAGCCGCCGGCGGCCGGCGCTCCCCCGGCCT
>OGXX01002404.1_pt1 | contig 17069 bp, 14 predicted proteins | sample 1576301 | NCBI WGS metagenome assembly OGXX01 (sample SAMEA3541469, study PRJEB24748) | human gut metagenome | biome: human gut; feature: human-associated habitat; material: faeces | place: China | collected 2012
CGTGCAGAAGGCTGCGAACTTCGTAGGGCTGTGCATTGCCGGAAGCGAAAAGGCGTGCGTTTACGTGATTTTAGGCGGTTACATGGCAACGGCCATTAACGATTTTGTACAGGGTATCGTTATGCTGGTCGGCATTGTGGCAGTCATTGCATCCGTATTAAACGGGCAGGGCGGTTTTATGCAGGCAGTTTTTAAACTGTCTGAAATTCCCAGCGATATTCCCGTAACCATGGGACAGCAGGGAGCTTTTACTTCCTTTTTCGGACCCGACCCGCTTAACTTACTGGGGGTTGTCATTCTGACCTCCTTAGGTACCTGGGGTCTGCCGCAGATGGTAAGCAAATTCTATGCCATCCGGGATGAAAAAGCAGTCAAGACCGGTACGGTGATTTCCACGTTGTTTGCCATTGTGGTATCCGGCGGATGCTATTTCCTGGGCGGTTTTGCAAGACTGTTTGACTCCGATGCCATCCGGAACGGACAGGGCGGTATTGTATACGATGCAATTATCCCTACTATGTTAAATTCCCTTTCCGATATCCTGATCGGTATCGTGATTGTGCTGGTGCTTTCCGCATCCATGTCCACGCTGTCCTCCCTGGTGCTGACATCCAGCTCCACTCTGACACTGGACTTCTTAAAGGGAAATATCATCAAGAAGATGGACGAGAAGAAGCAGCTTCTCACCATGAGAATTTTCTTAGTGTTCTTTGTGGTAATTTCCGTTGTGATCGCCCTTGACCCGCCCACCTTTATCGCACAGCTCATGGGTATTTCCTGGGGAGCTCTGGCCGGTGCGTTCTTAGCGCCTTTCATGTACGGACTGTACTGGAAGGGCGTGACGAAATCCGCTGTCTGGGCAAGCTTTATCTGCGGCGTGGGCATTACCGTGTCCAACATGTTCTTCCATTTTATTGCTTCTCCCATCAACGCAGGAGCCATAGCCATGGTGGCAGGATTAATCGTAGTGCCGGTGGTAAGCCTTATCACCCCGAAGCTTTCCGGCGATAAGGTAAACGAAATCTTTGAATGTTATGAGGAAAAAGTTACGGTAGAACAGAAACTGGTTCTGACCGATGAGGAAGAAAAATGTGAGAAATAGTACATTTTTACATTTTCACCATTGACTTTTCAATCTTAAAGGTTTACACTGAATACAGTTAAATATGGAACATAAGGTAAGAGTGGTCGCGTACCACTCTTTCTTAATGCCCGGGGCATATGTTCCAATCACTTACAACTTCATATTGAGAAAGGAAAAAGACATGTCAAGAAAAGACTACGAAAGCAGAACGGAAAAGCTGCTTTTACCCATTGCAGAAGGCTGCGGGGTGGAAATCTATGATGTGGAATACGTCAAAGAGGGAGCGGATTATTATCTGCGCGCCTACATTGACAAACCGGAAGGTGTAAACATCAATGACTGCGAAACAGTGAGCAGGGCATTGTCGGATGCACTGGACAAAGAGGACTTTATCGAAGATGCGTACATCCTGGAGGTATCCAGTCCGGGACTGGGCAGAACCTTGAAAAAAGATAAGCACCTTCAGAAAAGCATAGGGAAAGAAGTGGAAATAAAGACCTACAAGCCCATTGAAAAATGTAAGGAATTTGCAGGCATCTTAAAGAGCTTCAATGACAAGAGCATTACCATTGAAACAGAAAACGGTGAGCAGACCTTTGAAAGAAGCGATGTGGCGCTCATCAGGCTGGCACTGGATTTTTAGCGGATATATAGAATATAGAACACAGGAGTATAAATCCTCTCCTCGTCAAGGGACTCGGATTTTTGCTCCGCAAAAACAAGGAGGATTTGGGAAAATGAATAAAGAATTAATGGAGGCACTTGACATACTGGAGAAGGAGAAAGAAATCAGCAAGGAAACTCTGTTCGATGCGATTGAAAATTCCCTTATGACAGCATGCAAGAATCACTTCGGAAAAGCAGATAATATTAAGGTCGAAATTGACAGGGATACCTGCGATTTCCTCTGCTATGCGGAAAAGGAAGTCGTACCCACAAAGGAAGATGTGGAAGACGACTGCCTGCAGATTGCACTGGATGACGCAAAGGAAATTTCCAAGAAGGCAAAGGTGGGAGACATCCTGCATGTGGAGATCAAGTCCAAGGAATTCGGACGTATTGCCACCATGAATGCCAAGAACGTGATTTTACAGAAAATCCGCGAAGAGGAAAGAAGCGTTATCTTCAACCAGTATTATGAAAAAGAACATGACGTAGTTACCGGTGTGGTACAGCGTTATGTAGGAAAAAACATCAGCATCAATTTAGGAAAAGCCGATGCCATGTTAAATGAGAGCGAACAGGTAAAGGGTGAAGTATTCAAGCCCACCGAGAGAATTAAGGTTTACATTCTGGAAGTGAAGAACACCCCGAAGGGACCCCGCATCAATGTCAGCAGAACGCATCCGGAATTAGTAAAGAGACTGTTTGAGTCCGAAGTTATGGAAATCAAGGACGGCACCGTAGAAATCAAGAGCATTGCCCGTGAAGCCGGAAGCCGTACCAAGATTGCCGTATGGAGCAACAACCCCAACGTGGATGCCGTGGGTGCCTGCGTCGGCATGAATGGTGCCAGAGTAAATGCCATTGTGGAAGAGCTCCGCGGAGAAAAGATTGACATTGTAAACTGGGATGAGAACCCCGGCAATCTGATTCAGAATGCTCTTTCTCCCGCCAAGATTGTAGCCGTATTTGCAGACCCGGATGAAAAGACCGCTAAGGTAGTCGTACCCGATTACCAGTTATCTCTTGCCATCGGTAAGGAAGGCCAGAACGCAAGACTGGCAGCAAGACTGACAGGCTACAAGATTGACATCAAGTCCGAAACCCAGGCAAAGGATGCACCGGGCTTCCGTTACGAAGACTATATGGATGAGTACGAAGATGACGGCTACGATGCTGAGGAGTACGAGGAAGAGGTAAGAGAGGCCGAAGAGGAAGGTGCTGATACCGACAATGAATAAAAAAATTCCCTTAAGACAGTGCGTGGGCTGCGGTGAAATGAAGAATAAAAAAGAAATGATGAGAGTCTTAAAGACACCGGAGGATACCATCGTACTGGATTTAACAGGTAAAAAGAACGGAAGAGGCGCATACCTTTGTAAGAGCGGCGAATGCTTAAAGAAAGCACGCAAAAACAAAGGCATCGAGCGTTCGTTCAAAATGAGCATACCGGATGCGGTATATGAGGAACTGGAGAAGGAGTTTAGTGAGACAAATGCAGAATAAAATATATGGACTGCTGGGGCTCGCGGTGCGTGGAAGAAATGTGGTAAGCGGCGAGTTTGCAACGGAAAATGCAGTGAAAAACGGTTCTGCTGTGCTGGTTATTGTAGCGAAGGATGCATCAGACAATACCCGGAAACTATTCCACGACAAATGTTCGTTCTATGAAGTGCCTGTTTTTGATTACGGCATGAAAGCGGAATTAGGACATTGTATCGGAAAGGACGAAAGAGCCGCCCTTGCCGTCGTGGACGAAGGTCTTGCAGAAAAAATGATTCAATATCTGAACGCATCCGAAAATTAGGAGGTAATAATTGCATGGCAAAAATTAAGATACATGAACTTGCAAAGGAATTTGGTGTACAAAGCAAAGAGGTCATTGCCTTTCTGCAGAGTAAGGGCATCGAAGCCAAAGCGGCACAGAGTGCGGTAGAGGATGATGCAGCCGGCCTTGTAAGAAAGCACTTCGGCAGTGGAGCTCCCAAGCCCGCAGCAGAGGAAAAAGAAAGCAAGGCGGCGCCCAAAGCAAAGGAAAGCACCAAAACGGCAGAAACGAAAGAAGTAGTCAAAACAGATACAAAGGAAGCAGGTAAACCCGTGGAAAACAAAGAAACCGTAAAGGCAGCGGAGAACAAAGAAGCAGGAAAGGAAAATGCGGAAGCGCCCAAGAAGAAAAAGACGATTATCTTTGTCAGCAATCCACAGAATTCCCGTGTACCCGGTCAGCCCTCCGGCAGAAACAACCAGGGTCAGGGAAACCGCGGCGGCATGAACGGTAACCAGGGTCAGAACCAGAGAAACAACCAGAATGTCCGCTCCGGACAGCCGGCACCGGTCCGTCCCATTAAACCGCTGACACCTCCTTCTCCCACACCCAGTGTGCAGATGGTACCGTCCCGTCAGCCTCAGAAGGCAGCTCCCAAGGCAGAATCCGCAAGGGAAGAGAAGCTTCAGAGCCAGACAGACAATACGGCTGCAGCAGGCACTGCTGCTCCTAAGCCTGCTGTAGAAAGACCCGCAACGGATAGAACGGCTGCAGAGCATCAGGCAGACAGACCCGTACAGGCAAATGCGGCAGACAGACCTTCCTATGGAAACCGTGACAATCGTAACGGCCAGGGAGGCGACAGACCTTACGGAAACAGAGATAACAGAAACGGTCAGAGCGGCGACAGACCTTACGGAAACAGAGACAACAGAAACGGTCAGGGCGGCGACAGACCTTACGGAAACAGAGATAACAGAAACGGCCAGGGTGGCGACAGACCTTCCTTCGGCAACCGCGACAACCGGAACGGTGCCGGAAGAGACGGCGGATTCCGCAAACCCGGTCAGGGCGGCAGCAAGGGCTTTGCTCCCGAAACAACCGCTAAGGATGCGGAGAAGCACAGAGATGAAGAAAAGCGCCGTATCAGCCAGGAGAAGGATAAACGCTCCCGCAAGGACTTCATGTATGAAGAAGAGGAACCGTTAAAGAACAAGCCCGGCAGATTTATCAAACCGGAAAAGAAGAAGGAAGAAGCAGCCGAAGAAGCCATTAAGGTTATTGTGCTGCCCGAAACCATTACCATCAAGGATCTGGCAGACAAGATGAAGGTGCAGTCTTCCGCTATTATCAAGAAGCTCTTCTTAGAGGGCAAAATGGTTACCGTAAACCAGGAAATCTCCTATGAAGAAGCCGAAAACATCGCCATGGAATACGACATCCTCTGTGAAAAGGAAGTCAAGGTCGATGTCATCGAAGAGCTGCTGAAGGAAGATGATGAAAACGATGAAAATCTGGTTTCCCGTCCTCCCGTTATCTGTGTTATGGGTCACGTTGACCACGGTAAAACATCCCTTCTTGATGCCATCCGGAAGACCAACGTTACCGACAGGGAAGCAGGCGGTATTACCCAGCACATCGGCGCTTATACCGTATCTGTCAACAACAGAAAGATTACCTTCCTCGATACACCCGGACATGAAGCATTTACCGCTATGCGTATGCGTGGTGCCAACGCAACGGATATTGCAATCCTGGTAGTAGCGGCCGACGACGGCGTTATGCCCCAGACAGTAGAGGCAATTAACCACGCCAAGGCAGCCGGCATTGAAATTATCGTGGCAGTCAACAAGATTGATAAGCCCAATGCCAATGTGGATCGTGTAAAGCAGGAGCTTACCGAATACGAACTGATTCCGGTAGACTGGGGCGGAACCACAGAATTTGTACCTGTATCCGCAAAATCCGGTGAGGGTATCGATGATCTGCTGGAAACCATTCTGCTTACTGCGGATATTCTGGAATTAAAAGCTAATCCTAACAGAAAGGCAAGAGGTCTTGTCATCGAGGCCGAGCTGGATAAGGGACGCGGTCCCGTTGCCACCATTCTGGTACAGAAGGGTACCCTGCATGTGGGTGACTTCATTTCCGCAGGCGCAAGCCATGGTAAAGTACGTGCCATGATTGACGACAAGGGCAGAAGAGTAAAAGAAGCCGGACCTTCCACACCTGTGGAAATCTTGGGTCTTAACGATGTACCCAGTGCCGGTGAAGTATTCCTGGCACATGACAACGATAAAACAGCGAAATCCTTTGCGGATACCTATCTTGAGCAGAACAAGGAGAAGAAGCTGGAAGAAACCAAGAGCAAGATGTCTCTGGATGATCTGTTCTCCCAGATTCAGGAAGGTAACTTAAAGGAACTGAACCTGATTGTAAAGGCTGACGTTCAGGGTAGTGTGGAAGCCGTTAAGCAGAGTCTGCTTAAGCTTTCCAACGAAGAAGTTGTGGTAAAATGCATCCATGGCGGTGTAGGTGCCATCAACGAATCCGACGTTATGCTGGCAAGCGCATCCTCCGCAATTATCATCGGCTTCAATGTACGTCCTGACGCAACCGCAAAGGCAACAGCCGAAAGAGAAGGCGTGGATATCCGTCTGTATAAGGTAATTTATCAGGCTATCGAGGATATCGAAGCAGCCATGAAGGGTATGCTTGATCCCGTATTTGAGGAAAAGGTTATCGGCCATGCGGAAGTACGTCAGATTTTCAAGGCATCCGCAGTGGGCAACATTGCCGGTTCCTATGTACAGGACGGTGTCTTCCAGAGAGGCTGCAAGGTTCGTATCACCAGAGGCGGCGAGCAGATTTACGAAGGCGAGTTAGCATCCTTAAAGAGATTCAAGGATGATGTAAAGGAAGTAAAAGCAGGCTACGAATGTGGTCTGGTATTTGACGGCTTCGACAAGATGCAGGAGCTTGATATCGTAGAAGCTTACATCATGGTTGAAGTACCGCGCCAGTAATAGTGTGAGGTTAATTATGAGAAAAAACAGCGTGAAGAATACCCGTATTAACGGGGAAGTGCAGCGCGTTTTGGCGGAAGTTATCCGGGGAGAAATCAAAGATCCCCGGATTTGTCCGCTTACAAGCGTCGTTGCGGTAGAAGTGGCTCCCGACCTTAAAACCTGCAAGGCATGGATCAGTGTCCTTGGGGATGAAGAGGCGAGAGAAAATACCTATAAAGGCTTAAAGAGTGCAGAAGGTTACATCCGTAACCGCCTTGCCAAGACCATCAATCTGCGCAATACACCGGAAATTACATTTATCATGGACCAGTCCATTGAGTACGGTGTCAATATGTCCAGAAAGATTGATGAAGTCATGGAAGAACAGAGTGCAAAGAGCACGGAGAGCGAAGAGTAAGCAATACCGTGATGTGACAATGCACACGGGAGAGCAATACCGTGATGCGGCAGCACACACAGAAGGAAAAGGGATAGGTATGGATATATTACAGGAATGCAGGGGGGCAAAGGTCATTGGTATCAGCGCCCATGTAAGACCGGATGGAGATGCCATAGGCTCCGGCATGGCACTGTATCTGTTTTTGAAAAAGAAGATGCCGGGAGCAAAAATCCACTGGTATTTAGAGAGCATACCCGATGGATTTACCCATTTGACCCATTTATCCGAGGCTGATACGGAGTATCGGAAAGAAGAGCATTTTGACGTGTTCTTTGCACTGGACACCAATGCGGAGAGACTGGGCGGCGCGGAAGATTTCTTTCGTGAGGCGGCAAAAAAAGTGCATATTGACCATCATATCAGCAATGTGCCCGGCTGCGGGGACGTGAATTTAGTAGTGCCCGACGCCAGCTCGACGGCAGAGGTGCTTTACGGCTTAATTCCCAAAGAGGATATGGATACGGAGATTGCTACGGCACTCTATACCGGCATTATTCATGACACCGGTGTGTTCCAGTATACCAACACCTCTCCGAAGACCATGCAAATCGGCGCGGAACTGATTGGCTACGGCTTCCCTTTTGCACAAATTATAGAGGAAAGCTTTTACCAGAAGACCTATCTGCAGACCCAGGTACTGGGAAGAGCCCTGATTGAAAGCATCCGATTTATGGACGGACAGTGTATTTTCAGCTGCATGGATCAGGAAAAAATGGCATTTTACGGAGCAAGACCCTCCGACCTGGACGGCATTGTCAATCAGCTCAGAAACATTGCCGGCGTGCACTGTGCAATTTTTATTTACGAAAAAGAACACATGGAATACAAGGTCAGCATGCGTTCCGATGAATATGTGGATGTGGCAAAGGTAGCATCCTTCTTCGGCGGCGGCGGACATGTCCGGGCAGCGGGCTGCACCATCCGCGGCACCATGCATGATGTAATCAACAACCTGTCCGGGCAGATTGCGCTGCAGCTTGGACAGTAATACAAGTGAAAACGGATTGCACTCCGGTTAAGACAGGCAGAAATGAAGGTAATGCGGCAGGCAGTCTGGCTGATTGAACGTATGGAAACACACAAGGGAGGGAAAAGCATTGTACAACGGCATTATCAACATTTATAAGGAAAAAGGCTTTACCTCCCATGATGTGGTAGCCAAGATGCGGGGAATACTCAGACAGAAAAAAATCGGACATACCGGCACTCTTGACCCGGATGCCACCGGTGTACTGCCGGTGTGCTTAGGCAGCGCCACCAAGCTCTGCGACATGCTGACGGACCGGGACAAGGAATACGAAGCGGTGATGCAACTTGGTATCTCCACGGATACCCAGGATTTGTCGGGAGAGGTGCTAAAGGAATGTCCCGTCACGGTAACGGAAGAAGAAGCACGAAATGCCATTCTTTCTTTTATCGGGGACTATGACCAGATTCCCCCCATGTATTCCGCATTAAAGGTCAACGGCAAAAAGCTTTACGAACTGGCGAGAGCCGGTAAGGAAGTGGAGCGTCAGCCCAGAGCGGTTACCATTTACGATATAACCATTTTGGACATGAAGCTGCCGGAGGTGACCTTCCGGGTATCCTGCTCCAAGGGTACTTATATCCGGACACTCTGTTATGACATCGGTGTAAAATGCGGATGCCTTGCCGCCATGAAAAGCTTAAAGCGCATCAAGGCGGGGGTATTTAGAGAAGAGAGCGCCATCACCCTGGCAGAGCTGGAAAAATTGCGGGATGAAGAAAGAGTCGGCGAGGTCGTGGTGCCTGTGGACCATTTCTTTGAGGAACTGGCGCCGGTGCATATCCCGGACGAATTTATAAAGTATATCAAAAACGGTAATTCCTTTTATCCGCAGCAGATAAAGGAAAGAATAGGTTTTGGAGACGGTGAAGAGGTGCGTGTCTATGATGAGGCAGGCAGATTTTACGGCGTCTATACCATGAAACGGCAGGAAGGCCGTTTCGTACCGAAAAAGATGTTTCTGGAAAATGACTTAAAGTGATGGATGCGTCTGCAACGGAAGCGATGATGCGGACACGATGGAAGTAATAGATGTGTGCATGGTGAAAGCAATGATGCATATACAGTAAGTGTGAAAGCAATCTGAAGATTTGGATGGAGAAATACAGCAATGGAAATCATTACCGGTACAACGGATTTTTATATTAATGATGAGACAGCAGTGGCAATCGGAAAATTTGACGGTGTGCACATTGGGCACCGGGCGCTTCTTGACGAAATCCTGAAGCAGAAGGAGAACGGCAAAAAAGCATGCGTATTCACTTTCGACCCTTCACCGGCTGTTTTCTTCGGTGACGGTAAGGAAAAACAGCTCACCACCAGAGAGGAAAAGAGAGAAATCTTTGAACGTCTGGGAATTGATATTTTAGTGGAATACCCCTTAAACCGTAAGGTGGCGGATATGGCGCCCCGGGATTTTGTGGTAAATGTGCTTTGCAACCGCATCAATGCCGTTTATGTGGCGGCAGGCAGCGATCTTTCCTTCGGTCGAAGAGGGGAAGGCAATGCGGCGCTTTTAAGGATTCTGGCACCGGAATGTGGCATGACGGTGAAAATCATTGACAAGCTTTTGTATGAAGGCAGGGAAATCAGCTCCACCTATGTGCGGGAAACTCTGGAAAAGGGTGATATGCGCCTGACGGAAACCCTGCTCGGAGAAGCTTATTTTATCTGCGGCAAGGTAACACACGGCAGACAGCTTGGACGCACCCTGGGGATGCCGACCTTAAACCTGATTCCGGATGAGAGTAAAATGCTGCCTCCGAGAGGTGTTTATTATTCCGGCGTTATGATACGGAACCGCTACTACAGTTCCACCACCAATATCGGCTACAAGCCCACCATTGAGCAGGACAAGCCTGTGATGTGTGTGGAAACCTATGTCTATGATTTTAATGAAGATGCTTACGGTGAGGATATCTGTGTATATCTTTACGAATTCCGCCGCCCGGAGCAGAAATTCTCCGGCATCGAAGCCTTAAAGGAGCAGATGCAGAAGGACATTGCCGCCGGCAGGGAATACGCGAAGGAAAAATAGTTTCCAGTACCCCAAGGAAAGATAAGAAAATGGGTACAGGAGAGAAAAAGATGCTTTCATACCCAAGGGAAAGTTTAAGAATGGGTACAGGAAAGAAAAAGATGCTTTCATACCCAAAGGAAAGCTTGAGAATGGGTACAGGAGAGAAAAAGCAGCTTTCATACCCAAAGGAAAGCCTGGAAATGGGTACAGGAAAGAAAAAATGGATAGAGATACCCAAAAGAAAAGGAAAATGGACTGGTAACCTTTTGCTGGAAAATGAAATTGGAAAAATTTAATAAGTTTCTTTGTGCATAGACGGTTGACGCGAGAAAAAGGGATTGCTATAATAAATCCGTAACAAAGATGTAACAATTAACACGGATATAGCAATCGGGATGTAACAGCAAAGGGGTTATGCCCGGTTTACGAAGGGACTTACAGGTTAAAATAGATGAACTACAATAGAAAAATAAACAAATTAGCTATAATCGGCGCCGTAGGATTTTTAGCAGTAGCTTCTCTTTCCAACCCGATGGAAAGTAGGGCAGCGGGAACGGTAGCCATAAATGATATTATGCCCACAGCGGGCGGGATCTTTGATCTGAAGCTGGACGAAGATTCCTGCTTAAAGGCAGCGGAGGCAACTACGGAAGGCATGTATTGGGGTTATAACCATTTAGGTATTGCCGATGTGGAAACCGGTAACTTAAATGTCAGAGCCATTCCTGCCACAGACGGCAAATTAGTGGGAAAGATGCCGAAAGGCTCTGCCTGCGAAGTGGTGGAGATGAACGAGGACGGTACCTGGGCACATATTAAGTCCGGAGATGTGGACGGCTATGTAAGCACCGATTATCTGTATACCGGTGCCGATGCCGGAATGAGAGCCATGGAATTAGTAAAGACAGTAGCAGTGGTAAATGCGGATGCCCTTAAAGTAAGAGAGCAGGCAAGCATGGATGCCACGGTTCTGACCTCCGTACCCAAGGGAGAGGAACTGGAAGTCGTTGAGCAGTTAGACGGCTGGGTAAAAGTATCCATTGACGGCGAGGATGCTTACGTTTCCTCCGATTATGTAACAGTAGAAGAAAAGCTGGATACAGCCGTAACCATGAGTGAACTTCTGTATGGTCAGGGCGTATCCGATTTACGTGTAGATATCGTAGAGTATGCAAAACAGTTTTTGGGAAATAAATATGTGTACGGCGGCAGCAGCCTTACCAAAGGAACGGACTGCTCCGGTTTCACCATGTCGGTATACCAGCACTTCGGCATCAGCCTGTCCCATTCTTCCAGAGCACAGGCGAACGAAGGAAAGAAGATTACGGCAGCCGATTTACAGCCCGGCGACCTGATTTTCTACGGCGGAAGTTCAGGATCCATCAATCATGTGGCAATGTATATCGGCGGCGGTAAGGTTATTCATGCATCCAGCCCCAAGACCGGCATCAAGATATCCAATTACACCTACCGTACACCGGTGAAATATGTAAGCATTATCAGGGATTAACGGGAGTAAGACGTTTCCCGGTGGAAACGGCAACGGGAACGGATAAAAGAAAGGGCAAATATGGAACAGATACAAAATGGGTTTCTGCAGCTTTCCGAGAGAGCAGAGAAGGAAATTACCGAAACAATGCCACCCGAAGAAGAAATGAACGACTTAGCGGATTTCTTCCGTATTTTCGGAGATGCCACCAGATTAAAAATCCTCTATGCACTGAAATTTTCGGAAATGTGTGTGCTTGATATTGCCCAGCTTTTGGGTATGTCCCAGTCGGCAATTTCCCACCAGCTCCGTGTCTTAAAGCAGATGGATCTGGTGAAAAACAGAAGGGACGGCAAGACCATTTTCTATTCCCTTGCGGATGCCCACATCGTGACCATCTTAAGTCAGGGTCTTGACCATATTGAAGAGTAGGGATTAAAACAGAATTGTGAATAAAAGCTCAAATCTTATGAAAGTAGGATTTGAGCTTTTTTTGTATTATGGTTCGTGCTTCAGGTAAACCCACAAAGCGCGCGAAATATAAACTACCCGCTATGCGGGTGCACGGTGCTTGTTATTTTATTGACCAATAAGGCAAATAGTTTAGCACATATTAAATTAATGTGTAAGTACCATATAGTGTTCACTCCTAAGTATAGGAGAAAATAATCTATAATCAATACAAAAGAAGGATATTATGTAAGTACAGTAGGACTCAATGAAGCAACAACAAAAAAGTACATCCAAGAGCAAGAAAGTCATGATATTGCAATGGATAAATTAAGCATCAAAGAGTATGAAAACTTTTTCAGGGTTGCAAATAGTACAAATGCTCTTTCAAGGGTTGCAACGAGTCAAGGGCATTAAGGCTTGAACAGAGTGAAAGCCAGCACCTTTAGACATTGGCTGGTATCTGCCTCTTATGGGGCGAGCAAACCACCCGTTGGACGGGTGGTCATGATTCTAAAAATTGGAAAAAGGTAAGATAAACCGTGAGCATAATTTAAAAAGTAGCTTTTTGTTAATGGAAAATAAAGCAAAAGCACGGGATGTTTATAACGTACTGAATGATAGACATTTTGATAATTTGGAAGATGTGAAGATTATCATAAGTGACGGAGGGATTTCCCTTTCTATTCGTATGATAAATTTTTTTTCATTAGAACAGACATGAATTTTTATGAATACCAATCCTCCTACTACCCTAACATGCCTATGCGTAGTCTGATTTACTGTAAGGATTCTTAAACAGATAAATGGATTAAAGAGAAAGATGAGAACATATACAAGAGAAAACATTTTACAGGAATTCTTCCGAACATATAAGAATGAGGTGAAAAGGATTATGGTACTTGATTTTACTTTTGAAAGACAGATTGAATTAGCTATTATCAGGATGGACAAAACTGCAAACTGATTTCACAGGTGGTAAGGAAAGTTCGCAAAGGAAAAAGTGCAGAGCAGATAGCAGATGAGCTGGAGGTAGATTTTCAATCATTGCATCTATTTATCAGGTGGTAGAGAAATATGGCAAAGAGAAGATATGCCGGAAAATTATGTATTTATCAGAAGGGATGGCGTAGATAAATTAACATATAGTTAAATAAATTGACATATAAAAACAACACGCAAAGAATAACAATAAAGAAAATTGTTGCATAATAAAAACTATTACAATATAATATAATCTAAAGAATGGTTGTAAAGCAGAACAATAAAATAATTTAGAATATGAACTACAAAAGTATATTTTTGTGAAGGATAATTCTAAATTATCTGTTGCTAAAAGGAAAATAATTATGTATGACATTGACTGGACAAAAATAAAAAATGATTCGAAAGGTTTTGAGGAACTGGCAAGAGAATATGTAAAAGATGTTTTTTCATTTCCTTATGGAGAATGGCAAGAAACATCTACCACGCATGATGGTAACAAAGATGCATATACTATTATTATAGGTTTTCATCCAAATCTTTTGGAAAATGAGGTTTGGTGGATGGAAGCAAAATATTCTACAGAGCGAATTTATTTGTCACGTTTTAAACTAGATGCAACCATTGTAAGTTCTATTTTTAATCGTTCCATAAGTAAAATTATTTTTGTTACTAATATAGAGATAAAAGCTAAAGTAATATCTGATGTTCGAACAGCACTTTATAATGGAACTTCTTGTAAGAAGGTATATTTTTGTACAAAAAAAGCATTGGAATTTTGGCTATATAAAAATCCGGCTATGTATAAAACTTATTTTGATGACATTTTACCTATGCCATCAGATACAAAGGATTTATTTGTTTCGGAAGATATAAGCATATATTCTACCTTGAATACAATGCGGGATGTCACACCATTGAGCAACATTGTAACAAACAAGCTTTATGAAGCTCACTTTAAGATTGTATCTAATTGCAATCAAAGAATTAAAATAGCTGCAGCTCAAAAAGGTATCAAAAGACTCTCCGCTTTTTCTGTTGATATTCAGCAAGGAGAAAATTCATTGGCAGTACAGTTTATAGTAGAAGATAAATTCTTTGATTATAAAAAATATTCTATTGATGGGATAGAGGAAAATAATCTTTGCCTTTTTACAGTTAATAAAAATACCGATGTAATAACGCAGCTACCAATTACAATTTTAAAAAATGAAAAAACGCAGATAAAAATTGAAACACAAATAAAATTTGAACAAGATTTTAAGAAATTCCATTTTAGGCAGCAAGCCTCTTATTGGTTAATAGATGGAACTACAGGATGTGGCAAAACGACTTTAATACAAAGATGTGCAGAAGAAAAAGCCATAAAGGATATTAATTATCGATATATTAGCTTTAATAATAATACCAATGTTAATAATTCAGAATTAGTGTCTGTTATTTTTTTTATTTTGTTTCCATATATGTATATGGAAGATATTACCGCGGATTATATAAAAAAGCTGGAGCTTAACAACAATTTAAAAGAAATTTTATGTGATTTACATAAAAATATGTTAAATGAAAACAGTTTGCATAAATCCCCCAAAACTTTATTGTCTTTAGAAAATACATTATTTCCGAAAGGTATGCAAATAAATCCACAAATTATAGTTCTGGATAATTTAGATTTATTAAGCAAAAATAATATTGAAATTTTATTTTTGATTCTTAGAGCGGCGCAAAAATTACCTATAATATTTATTCTTGCGTGTCATTCTTATTTCATAGAAAATTTGGACTTTAAATTAAATAAAAATCAATTAATTTTTAGGCAATATCATATAGAACTTACAGTTAATGATATAATAAAAAATATGGAAGAACAATTTTCTTTTTCATTTGATATAAGTAATGGCTTGATTGAATATTTCTTTCCTAATGTTATTGTTTTTAATATTTATATCACTTATGTTGCCGAAATGTGTAGCAGTATTAATAGTATTGATGATTTTATATTATCATATATAGCTTTTAAACAAAATTACATGTTTGACGAGTATATTAATCGTCAGTTTATTTCTATTTCTCAAAATCATGCAGATGCATGGAAAGTATGTCAGGATATATATAATTATGGTAAAGGCATATGTGTTTCTAATAATAACAAGAAAGCAGTCGGACTTTTATTAAAATATGAGCTAATAAAATATAATGAATTTAATAATTTAATTCCTATAAATGATATATATGTTCGTCATTACCAAAAAAAATATCACTGTGTTTCTGATAGTGTAAATCCTATCGAGCACATGATATGGAAATTAACCAATATGCTATTACCTAATGAATTAGAAGATTATTATGAGAAAATACATATTATGCGAAACAATGAGGAATTTTATACAATTAACTATATTCTAGAATCAGTTTTTGAAAATTCATCATTAGATATGTATAAAAAAACATGGGGAGATGAATTATTTTATCTATTGTATTTTGAATATACTTATGCTGCAATTAATTGTAGTACTACAATCACAGGATATGACAATTTATATTATATATATATAAATATCAAAGGCTCCACGTCTACAAGATTGGAAATTTTGTTGTTAGAAGTTATATTTGAATTAATTAACTGCGATTATAACAGTAGTAAATTTGCGAATTGTAAAGAATATTACAAAATATTCAATAAACACTTTTCTATATTAGCTAAAAGGGGAATTATTGAAAAAGAACACAGAAAAAATTTATTTTGGGTTTTATGCACTGGGTATATGCTACTTATACAATCAATAGAAAATTCTGATAATGTTTTAAGGAAAGCAGAGAATTATAAATTTTTTTTGCTGAATAATTATCCACATCACTATACCGATTTTTGCAGACAATTTTCAAAGACTTTATATATTCGGAATTGGGACATTGCTTGTGAATGGCAAAAACTTGCATACGATTCGGTCCATCAGAAAAATTATTCAGAATCTAAACAAACCCTAAAAGTAGACTTTAGTTTTTATTTTACACAATATTTAAAAACTGAAGATGCTTATTATTTAAGAAAAATGAAGGACACGCTGGTTGTTGCAAAACAAAAAATATATAGTTCATACAGACATCAGCTTTTTTTGTATTGTGGGCTATTATATATATTAGATAGTATAGACGAAGCCGATACGTTATTCGTCAAAGATATTATATCTTTAAGACCAATACGTCAAAAAATGAAGGGACACTATTATATGCTATTATCCCTTCACTTTTTAAAACACGCAAATATCAAAGATGCGCAAAAATATACAGAAAAGTCAATCGAAACTTTGAAAGGTTTAAGAACATACGAGGAAATTGCATTACATAATAATACTGTTCTAAATAATGTACCCCTTGATAAAATTCAATATAAGTTTTGTACGTCAATAACATTTAATTCAAATACATTTTATTTAGATTCACGTATGTAATATACTTTAACGTAAGGTGGTATCTGTAATATGCGGTTGTAAATGGCGACGTATTTCTTCGGCACTAAAATAAGTTACATACTCGGTTACAGATACTATTTTTTTTAAGGTATGAAAAGAGTACATAAGCCAGCGTTTGCGTTCTTCTTCTGATTGAGAGAATTCAAAAACCTGTCGTATAAGAAGATTATAAAATCTTTCAAAAATTTTATAGTAATCAAATATATACTCGTCATATATATTTTGTTCTTTCAAAAATTTTTTAATTGTTATAAATATTTTTTCAAGGTCATTAAAATGTTTTTCAGAAAGAGATTGTACGATAGAACCTGCTCTTTTGTAGTGATGATATTTTATAATCGGGATTGTAACAACTTTTCCATTTGCTAACAGTGTCCGAAATCCCCAAAAAATATCTTCATAATATACCCCTTCTAAAAAAGTAATTTTATTATCAATAAGGTATTTTCTTTTATATATTTTGTTTACAGGAGATGGGCTGATTGTAGTTCCAAAATCATATTTCCCCGACATCATCTTAAAAGCTGTTATTCCATTAAGAGTCTGAACATCATCATATTTACATTTATAATAAGGCTCTGTAAATGACATGTCATAATTGCGTACGAGACTATACATTCCAATATCTGCCTGATATTGGTCCAAA
>OGXX01002415.1_pt1 | contig 17022 bp, 53 predicted proteins | sample 1576301 | NCBI WGS metagenome assembly OGXX01 (sample SAMEA3541469, study PRJEB24748) | human gut metagenome | biome: human gut; feature: human-associated habitat; material: faeces | place: China | collected 2012
GTTCAAGTAGTCAAATGCAAAGACTTGGATGAAGCAGATGCAAAAGCCAAGAAAGTGCTAGAAGCTTTTTTTGAAGACAAAGTTAACATAAAAGTTATTTGATTATGGACTTAGAATTGTTGATTGATAAGATAGACTTTAGTCAAGGTGCAAGGCAGGTAGCCAAGCAAGCCTTGGAGTTGGGAATGAAATATCAAAAAGAAGGTGCTTGGCATTCTGTTGAAGAGCTGCCTGAGTATAACAGACGCATTGTCGGTCTGACCAAGGTTCGCAAGCGTTTCAAGCATCTGAATTTCTTAGGCGAGGAATGGTGGAATAGGTTCACGAAATCAAACGCCATCTATAAATGGGCTTATGTGGACGATTTAGTTTGATAGTAATCGTAGAAATCCATAATGCTATTTTGTTTTAAATGTTTGCCCCATCACTATATATAATAATGTAGTGGTGGGGATTTTTGTGTTAACGTCAGTAAATTATTGGTGTTATATGTTATGATATATTAAAGAATAAAAGAAACACATTAAAAAGTTTGCATATTTCGGATATTCTTTGTATCTTTGCATTGTAATTAAGAAACAAGGTTACTAATTTTAAAAAGGTGAGACACACCACAAAAACTGTAAGAAGAAAGTGGAAAAGAATAATGTTTATGTAGAGGTGTTGGCAAAGATTGCCAGCCTCATGGGTAGAACAAAGGAGTCTATCCAGATGTCGTCTTCAAATACTCATACGAGTATTACGATGTTTGCCGAAAATAATAGCAAGATTATTGGAAATTGGTATTTTGATGCTTCCGATAGCAAGGAGTTGGTGGATGCTACCTTCAATGGTCTGAAGGCTTTGGTTGAGTCTCTTGAGCACAATAAGAGCAATGACGGACAAGCAGCGTAAGTACATAGAAAGTCTTATCAAGAAAGTGTTTCGTAATGCAGATTCGCAGAGCGAAATACTTTCCAGATTGGATAGGGTTAAGATTTCAAGCCATCAAGCTTCAGTAATGATACATGCATTGAAGTTAGAGTGCAATATCGGTCGCTCCGTTCCGGCATATATGTTAATGGCAAACAATCTAAATTCAAAAATGGATGAGTTCTTTAGTATATTAGGGTACGATGAATGACGTATTCTTCAAGAAGAAAAGAAGTTGATATGAAAAAGGTAATTATGATAATAGCCGTTGCCGCCATTTTGGTAGGTTGCAAAGGTAAGGGTACAAGAGTCCAAATCTCGGATTCTGTTGACAAATTCAAGGTCGAGAAATTGTTTGTTGTAGATAGTATAACAGTGTACAGGTTTTATGACAATGGAAATGCTATCTATTTCACTAACCGGAAAGGTAGGGTAGATGCGACCCATTCCGAGTACAATCCGGTTACTCACACATACAATGACGAGGTTAACGAAACTTTATGTGAAGGAGACTGAAAAATGAAAAAGAGATTAACTAAGGAAGAGTTCCTTAAGGACTTATGGCATCCTGCTAGCGAAATGCCTGATAAAAATAGAACATGTTTGGTAAGAGTTGTTTATCATCCTAATCATGGGATGTTTCAAGATGAAGAAAGAATAGAACAATCATCTTTTCACGATTTTGGATGGTATGATTACGATTTCAAATATATTGGAACTAATCATGATATTATTAGCTGGCTCTATATTAGTGATTTACTTCCAAAGGAAGGAGGTGAACAATGAAAACATTTGTCTTTGATGTTATGCTCAACGGAAGATTTGTCAGCACATTAAAGTATAAATATTGTGCGCTCTTCCCCATAGACTTTGAAGAATTAGAGAAGTTCGTCCTTAAAAAGAGGCCTACTTTGAAAGGCAAGGATTTTAGAATTGTATTTTGATAATGAAAGAGCTTAAAGTTGGAGATAGATTTTTACTTCCATATGGCGATGATGGACGTTTGATTGAAGTTCAAGAACGAGACCGCCATTCTTTATGTGATGGATGTTTTTTTTATGATTTCATCTGTATGAATACAGGATTTGGATATTGTGATTTTGAGAGACGCTCAGACCACAAGAATGTAATCTTTAAAGAACTAAAAAAGTAAAGCGTATGAGTAGGAAATTAATGAATTTGGCTTTGATGTATACTGCTATCACGGCTTATGCTAGTGAGTATCCATTTGGACACCCAAGCCCTAGACTTGATACACCGAAAGGCAACATTCCATCCGACAAGCAGAAGTGTCAGCCAAAGGCGCAGTATGAGTTTGTCGTTAAGGGTGTTAAAATTATGGCAGCTTCTAAGAAGGATGCTATTAAGAAGTATAATCATCGTAAAAAGTAAAGCGTATGAATGAAATAGAGAAAATATGTAAGGAAATCCAATGCCCACACTTTATTGTATGGAACTTCGGATGTGGTGATTGTATATCTTGTAAGCTGCAAGGGGAAAGCTACAATATAGAGTCTGTAGCCGATGATTGTCCTTATAAGGATAAATTCAATAAGCTTAAAGAATAATCGTATGGATAAATATATTCTAGGAGATTTAGTGACAAATAAGTACTATACAAAAGTTTTAATAGTAATAAGAACTGTTAAAAATATGGTGTGCACTCGAAATCGAGATGCTTTTTCAGATACATATCTTTCGCATAAAGATGATGTAGTACCAATGCTCCTTACCACTGAGATTCTAGAGAAGAATGGGTGGAAGAAAGAAGCGATGAGCAGAGGTGTAAGAGATAGGCATTTGGTATATACAAAACCCGATATTGAAGAATATGGATATTTCCCTATTTACATAGAAAAAGGTATCGGTGATGAGTTTGATGTATATCCGTTTACTGACAATAATGTATGTAAACCAATTGCATACATTAAGTATGTTCATCAGTTGCAGCACCTTCTCTTCGGTCTAGGACTTAACTCAGAAATGGAGGTGTAGGTATGCAAAAGAATGTTATACTATCCGATGAAGAGTTGGAATTACTCATAACAAGCTTGCATTGTGTTGATGAAAGAACTTACAATTGTTTTACTCGAACATATACACCTTGGAGTGAAGCTAAAGAGATGAAAGAAACTCTAAGAGTGAAGCTAATAAGAGCGCAACTTAATGTTTAACCGCCTTCTGGCATAAATAGATAGAATATGAAACATATTAAGTTTACAATAGATATTACATTGTCTCCTGATAAAGAGTTCCTTACGAAGAAAGACTTTGTGGAGGCAGTATACACATGTTATGGAAACATTAGAGACGTTGCTCCTGATACAATAATAAAGATTGATTAACCATCCGCAAAGGATATAAATAAATAGATTATGACAGAAGAACAGTATAATGAAGTTATTTCTCTTGATAAGAGATTAAATGAGTTGAAAGGAGTGTATCATATGTGATATAACAATGACACTCATCTTTCTTATTATAAGAAAGGTTACTTAGGTAATAGAGATAGTCTTTGTAACCTTGAAGATTTGTCTCCTATAAAAGACATCTTGGCAAAGTATGAAAATATCATACGTCTTGAAGTCAAAGGAGAAATGGAGAGTATTAAGAAACAAATTAGTGAGATTTAAATTATAGAATATGGAATGGAATAAAGTATCAGAAGTAGAAATTCCTTTTGGAGAAGAGGTAATTGCCTTTAACGAAAAGTGGATTGATGAGGATTTTAATCCTAATGGAACACGAGTAGGTTTTATTCAAGACGATGGTTTCGTATCTGCAACTTGGAATAACGAAGATGATTGTTATGATACATGCTATGAAGAAGGAGATGACTACTACAAAGGTGTCTCAGGTATTCCAGGAATGGACGCATACCATAAGCAGTTTGCAAAGCCAAATATGCCAACACATTGGATGAAAATGCCTACTCATCCTTAGTAAATAACCGTCCTTATAGGACATAAATATAAGTAATATGGAACAAACTTCATTAGAAAACAAAGTTAGTAATACTTTGAAATGGCTTGCAAATGAAATTGCATGCATTCAAACATATCATTGGGGTGAAGAATATAAAAAGAAAAGTCTCAATGATGCTTGGCAAAAAGTTCAAGAACAGTTTAAGAAAGATATTGATTGGAATGCTCTTACGGAAAGTCAGTGTAAGGCTTTGCATTTTAGAAGTTGGCAATCCGAAGAAGATGTTAAAGAAAGGATTTCTCTCATTCAGTCTGAATTTGAGAAGGGATACCTTACAAAGGAGGAATTTGATAAGGAGGTTGCCAATGAGAAAAATACTCTTGGACTTCGTTTGATTCCACTATACCTATATCCATCATTGCCTATAGGTATTACCCTAACGTCTATTTGTGGAGAAGAGAGAGTTTTTGATGGTTCAAATATTGACACAGACGTTAGATGTGGATGTATTGCTTGGGGTATTAAGCCGAAAAAAGATTAACGAATCATTCTCTATGAGGATATAAAATAATTTGTAATATGACAGGAAATAATGAGTATTTAGCAAATGGACATTTCGGTTTTGGAAATGTCATTCAGTTTTTGAAAGAGGGCAAAGCTTGCCGTCGTAGTGGTTGGAATGGCAAGGGCCTGTTTATCGTTAAGCAGGTTCCTTCACACATTGAAGGTGACATCATTCCTAATATGCAGTCACTTCCTCAGTCAGCTAAGAATATCTTGATGAGCCGTGAGAATCCTCATATTGACTACACCAATCAAATGTTGATTATCAATCCTGATGGTCGTGCTGATTCTTGGGTTCCTTCTTCATCTGATGTGTTTGCGGAAGATTGGGAAGTTGTAACAGATTAACTAACCACCCTCTCCTGTAAAATGGAGAGGGTAAAAAGAAAAGAATATGAGATTAAGTGAATATAAAGCAGGTACTATCTTAGTTGCTAGTGATGGTAAAGTGTTTATCCATGATGGCTTTGTTAACGCTGATGGATATGGTGTGATAATTGGTGAGGATTCTGATGGAATGATTCAGAAATCCAATGGTATTGGCAATTGGATGAAGTGTCACATTAAAGGTGTTGCGACAAAAGAACAGATTAGTGAGTTCTTTGCCAAGGTTCGTAAAACACAGAAAATTATCAATTACTAAGGAGGGTAAAAAGAAAGTATATGGCTGGTATGGAATTTGGAAAGTGTGATATTTGTGGCAAAGAGGCTGCTTTATCACGTACATATTTTAAATACAGAATAGGTAGTTGTGAGTGTTGTGGAAGCAAATTGCGTGATGGCTCAAATGGACATTTTGAGGTTGTGCATCATTGCAATAAATGTGTTCCTCATTTACCTACTGTTATTCATCCTTTATTTAAGGCTTTAGATGGTAAAGTTTATAGAGCAAATATTACTAACGTTTTGCCATTTGAAATTGAAGGTAAATACATTATCGAAGAACCAGTAATTAAGGAGGATAAGCAATGAGCAAAATGAACGTTAAGGAGTCTCTTTTAGAAGTTGTTAAAAGCAATAACTTAGAGATAATAAAAAATAGATTTATTCAACGATTTTGAGTTGTTCGTAAGGGAAGGCACTAGGGAACGCAATGAGTATTGCAAGACTTATGCAACATTAGACGATTTGGATTTTGATGTAGAGGCTTTCTTGCTTAATGATGAAGTACGTGGAATTGTATACTGCCAAGATAAAGACACAAAAGAACCAGTGTGGATTGAACCTTGGAGTGACGAATGCTGTTCTTGGTGGCAGGTTAGTAGAGTTCCAAAGTTCTATAAAGATAAATCTTTAGTAAGAAAAGTAATTTACTAATTAAAAAGTTAAAGAATTGAATATGATAGGAGATATAATATTATTCTTAAAGAAATGGTGGAAGCAAAATATTACTTGTCACCATGAGTATGTCTATAAAGAATTAGGCAGAATCAATTTTGAAGAGTGTCGAAAGTGCGGAAGAATAAAAAATTACATAGGTTAAAATTGAGGAGGGTAAACTATGAGTAAAGTTAAGGAATTATTAAGTCAAGCATACAATCAGCTTGATGAGTACAATAAAGGTGGTGCTTCTAAACATAACCTTCTTTGGAAGGCTATGGGTAATATTGAGGATGCACTTAAAGAGTTGGATTAAGTATGATACAAAAGCAGACTTGGAAGGATGAAATCAGAATTTTAATAACTGATGAAGAAAATCATGGCTCTGTTCAAATATCCATTCCATTATATGTTAGTGATATTTTCGGCAAGGCTGATGCTCTAATATACGCTCTTTGGGTTGATGTTGTTTATAGAAGAAATGGTGTTGCACAACGCCTGTTACAACTCGCAGAACAACAGGCTAAGTTAAATGGGGTGAAGACAATCGGATTGGAATTTGTTAAAGATGAATCTGATAGATTTGTTCTAGATTGGTATCTCCGTAGTGGTTATAAACCATTTGATAAGAAAAGTAATTTATTAATTAAAAAAATATAGTATTAGTTATGTCATGGTTAGCAGTAGATAAAGGTGGCTGTGAACATATTTTTGCAGAAAAACCTTGCAGAAATGAAAGTAACACATTATGGATTTGCTCTGTCGTATATTTATATGGGCAGAGGTACGCAAATACCGGTTGCTGTTACCTTCCTAAAGGAAGCATTAAGAAGCTCATCGGAAAAGAATTGTCTTGGAAAGATGAGCCAGTAGAATTTAAAGGAGAGTGATATGGAATGGGATGTTAAATTTGTACTAGCAAAGCTTTTGAATGATATGAAGTATAAAGAAGCCGTAGAGTTAATAAATGCCCACAATGATAATGTTGATGCTCAGGATGTAGATATTTTTTATATCAGGATTTAGCTTAGTATACTCAGAGCTTCTTAATCCAATATTACCAATATTGGAGAGATACCTTTCTTCTAGTGCCATTTCTTGGCAAGGAAGAATGAGAATAGCTTTAGCTATACGGCAATGCAAGAAACTTAAAAAGAATAATTATGGTAAGAGAATTTGAAGTAAGTATTAGGGTTACTATTGATTCTAAGTGCAAAGATAGTGACGATGATATTATAGAAGCACTTATGAATGGAGCAGATAAGTATTTCTATCCATATTGTTGTAGTAATGAACATATAGAGCATACTAATAGTACTGCTCATAAAGTTAAATAAAAATGAGAAGTATGCACGAAAAAATTATAGGAGCAGGAGTAGCTAACTTATTTATTGAGCGAATGAAGTTAGAAGGATGGTTGCCAATTAAAGAGTATTTCAAGATGGAAAAACTTGGAATTGAGCTTGATTGGGTATTGGTTCTTACTATGGAGAATGATGGATTTATCGCAATACCAATGGTAGCAGAATATCGTGTTCCACATAAAGATAGTGGGCGAAAATCTGGTTGGTATAAAGATGAGATTGATAATCCAAATAGGAGAATTGACGATTGGACTAATGTCATCATGTTCAAACTTTTAGATAAGCCTAATATTGACGGAATAAGGGATTCTATTCTTGACAAATATAAAGAGGCCGAAGGTATTACAGATACTCATGCTTATAATTTGTCTTTCAATGAGGCGGTTGTTAAACAATGTAAGGGGATTAAATGATTATAGCTTATGAAATTAGAAGACATCAAGTTCAAGGCTAAACGTCTTGACAATAACACTTGGGTAGAAGGTTACTTCTATGTTGAATGTGGTAACACTTACATCATCGAGGATAGGCAGAGTGAATCAATGCTTAATAGAAATGATGCACATCAGGTTGACCCTTCTACAGTCTGTATGTCCACAGGGCTGACAGATTGCAAAGGTAATGAGGTTTGGGAAGGTGACATGCTTTCAAATGTTACCAATGATAGTCCTGACGGAATAGTAGTGTTTAAATATGGCGCATTTTGTTTGCTCGCTAAGAATGGTCGCGACTTTTGCGTTGCACTAACATACCTTATGAGTGAGAAAGATTCATTAAATAGATTTAAGGTTATTGGCAATAAATTCGATAAAAAGAAGTAGCGTATGATAAAAAAGATATTAGAAAAAGTAGTTCAAAGACTGAATGCTTTAGCCACAAAGCTTTTTAAGGAAGAGACTTATCCTTATCCTCCTCTTTCAAGAAGAGAACGAAGAAAGTTTGAACGTGACAACATAAAAGCTGAGAAGAATATAGCGTTATGTCGTAGATGTATGAAGAACGCTCCTAGTTGGTGGTGTCCAGGAGAACGTTGCTATTTCTTCCCTTATCGAAGACACGTATTATTAGGAGATAAAAATAAGTAGCATATGGAAATTGTAATTTTATATATAGGTGTTAGTCTAATTTACATCTTTCTTGTTTGCTTGGATGGAGAAGATGTAAAACCGAAATGGAAACAATGGCTAGCTGACAAACTAGGCATCAAACCAAAGATAGAGGTTAGATATATAAAGCCACAAGTCGTTAAGCTTCGTTCAAGAGTTATAATGTCGAATATAGAAATGCAATACTATTGCCGTGACAAATCTGGCATGGAGCAATTGAAGAGAAGAGCAATAGAAAGTGTGTACGATGAAATTCTTAAGGGAATGAAGGCAAACGAATTGGTTTCCATTTCGCAATATAATGACATTTATAGTAATAACACTATTTATGAGGGGACATGTGAAATTTATAAAAACAAGTAGTATATGAAGATAAGACAAGCTAAGAAAATCTTGAATATGATGGCGAAAGGAACGGACACACGTTACTTCGATTCAAAATATACATTCAAGAAAGAGAGTAGATTCATTCCTAGATTAAAGAATCTCTATCAGAAAGCAACTATCAGATGGAATAAGGTAAATATGCCGAGTGCTAACGTTAGTTTGTTTCGTTCAATTTTGAGAACTTCAAAGGAATGCGGTCGTTGTAAACATTTCAATGGTATGTTCGCAGGAAGATGTACTAAACTACATGAGTATGTTGAAAGCAGCGATTGGTGTCATGGAACGTTTTTCCATAGAAAGTGAGGTTGATATGAAAATAAGACAAGCTAAGAAGATAATGAAGCAAGTCTATAAGACTAGATATTGGGCATATAGGCAAGGCTATTATTGTGGCAAGAAGGATGCAGGAAAGCTAGCTGGAGACCATCGTTTGTTAAAGGCTATGCGTCTAACAAAGAAGTGGGAAAGTCGCAAGATACGAAATGATGTGAATAAAATACTGGAGAAGAATCCGTTCAAACCGAGGGATCTTCAACGTAGTGCTTTAATATTATTGAGATATGGATGTAGCAAAGCTTAATCAGGAAATTTTAGGCGTAGATTTGGAATACAAAAACGTCTATATTAATGCGGAGAATACGAGGATGATACGTGCCAAATTACCTGATGGGTATTGCGATCTGGTTCGCACAGATGTGTGGAATGGTCGTGTGAATCATCCGGAAGAGCATGATATTGTAAAATATACGGCAATCTCTTGGTATAGAGAAGAATTTGTCGGTGGAGTTGATTTAGGTCGCAACTACATGCATGCTAAATATAAGTTCTTCGAGTTGGTTGTGAATAAAAAATATATTTTGGAAATGAAACATAAGAAAAATGGAAATGCTAGATAATAAGTTAGTCATAGATATTCCTAAAGGAATGGAAGTGGACGTTGAAAAAAGTGATTTGAAAGCTGGCATTATAGCATTTAAGAAGAAGGAAATCAGCTATGCGGATGTTTTATCTGCTTTAGCTGGTAAAGGTGTTTGTCCTGCCGATATAAAAGTTCCTGAAATGATTGCTGGAAAGATAATCGCATTAGCTAGGTTAATGACTATAGCTAAGTACTATAATGGAGATTGGAAACCGGACTGGAATTCTCAAGAATATAAGCATAATATCATGCGAACCAGCGAATATGGTATTACTTCTTGTGGTAATTATAACGAAGGTGCTATTTACTTCAAGAACAAAGAAGATGCCCAAGCCGTTATTGATAATCCGAATTTCAGAAGCATTCTTGATGCAATCTATAAGGACTAAGGCTTATGAAGGAAATGTTTTTTAAGAATGTAAAGTTCCGTGAAGTTCAGCATTTGGCATTCTCGGATGAATATATAACTGCATACGTATCGGTGAACCATGTTCCTAAGATACACCTAAGTGTTAACACACCTCGTGATGAATATGGGTTTGCGAAAGGTAAATCAAAGCGTTACTTTAGAGTGGGGTTTGGAAAATGGCTCACCGAACGAGCGTTTGTTAAGAAATATTTTAGTGAAGAATAAATGAATATAAAAAAGACAGACATGGAAAAAAAGATTAACATAGCGAAAATATTAAAGAATAAGCCAGAAGGTACGAAACTCTGGACTGATATGTTTGGAAGTGTTACGTTATATGTCGTTACTGATGCATGTGATGCTTTTCAAGTTAAGCATCATAATAAAGAGCCATGGTTCGATAAAGACGGTAAATTGTACAAGGAAGGAGTTTTATGCATCTATCCTAGCAAATAAATGCGTGATTGGGAAAAATTCTCTTGGAAGAAGGGCGATTTGCTTATCAATAGTTGTGGATTTCAGTGCATTTTCAAAGAATGGGCATCTGATGATTATACAATGTTCAACGGATGCTATTCTAATAGCAGGGATGGTTACGAAGACGTATCAAATGCAGAAACAGCTAAGTTTGACAAGTTAGATAACAATATTGCCTATGGATATGTCAGAGAGATTGAAAGAAAATTAGGTGGTATACTAAACCTTGAAACTTTGGATATTGAGAAGGCTCAGCCAGAGTTCAAGGATGGGGATATAGTAACTATGCATAAGGAAAACTGTGATATAGTTTCCATTTTTAGTAGACTGAAAACTGAAGGTTCTTTCTATTATTACGCTTTCCATGCAATCCAAACAAATAATACAGGTGTAATGGATTGTTATACTACATTGCCTCGTGCGTGGACATTTTTTGAGGGCAAAATGAATTTTGCCACTGACTCCGAGAAGCAGCAACTCTTTGATGCTCTAGCCAAAGAAGGCAAAGCTTGGGATGCTGAGAAGAAACAGATTGTGGATTTGTCAAAGAAGTGTGAGTTCAAGCCTATGGATTGGTGCTTGATGAGAGATATTCGTGGAGAAGAATGTTTTGCTTGGAGTCTCTGCCAGTTTGCATATCAACTTAAACGTGGAAAGTATGAAGCTGTAGGAGGTATGCGTTTTGATGAGTGCATCCCTTACAACGAGGAAACTGCACACCTTCTTGGCACAACTGATGAATGGAAAGGAGGTGAGGGATGAAAGGTTTATGTAGTTACTACTCCAGATATTTTTTTGTAGCAAAAGACCCAATCAAAATGAGGAGGATGTAATACTTTGTTCAAGCTTTACCCAGAATAATGATAACGAAGAAAACATTTGGGAGCAGAGAAGATATGAGATAGCAAAAGATGTTGCAGCAGGTCTTGTACAACGTCCTAACTCTACGTATGACAGTGTTGTTAATTCTGCCATCAAAATCGCAGATAAATTAATAGAACGTTTAAAGGAGAAGTAAGTTATGATAGACGATAAGAAAATAGAAGAAGCTGCATTTAAAATTAACAACGGAATATCTCTTAAAGATAAGTTAATGAGAGCCATATTTATAGCAGGTGCTAAGTGGGGTATCAATGAGCTATTAAAGGGATTGCTTCACCCTGCTAGCGAAGTTCCACGTAACGACAACGGAGAGGTTCTTGCTTTCTCAAGAATATTCTGTAATAGAAAGCTCTACAACATGAACGCTATGCTCGATAAGACTACTTGCAATACATATCAAGAAATGTGGGAAGAGCAAGTCTATATGTTCCGATTGTCTGATTGGATATTCGTAGATGAGTTGTTTGACTTGATTACGAAAGGAGGTGAACAATGATTAGAAAGGTAACAATGTACGAAGGCATCTGTGACGGCTGTGGTAGGCGATTAGAAAATAATGGTGGAGATATAGTTGCTTGGAGCGATAAGTCTAACGTATATTTTTTAATGCAAGAACGTGGATGGCAGTTAATTGACGGAAAGTTTTACTGTCCAGACTGCAATGATACTTTCGGTAAGGAAGTGGATAAATATGTAGATAAAAAGAAAGGAGAAAGCAATGAAAGAGCTTAAAGATTTGGTTGTTGGTGATAATGTACTAGTTAGAGGTATGTATTGCAGACGTATCGCCAAGGTTGATAAAGTGACAAAGACTCAAATTGTTGTTAATAACGCTAGATTTAGAAGAGATTCGGGCTGGCAATGCGGTGGCGATAGCTGGAGTAGGAAGAGTATATCTGTTCCTACAGAAAAGGAAATATCAGATATTAAAGAAGAGAATCTTCGTGAGACTCTCATCTACGCTATCTGTTCTTTTGATTTCAAACGCTTATCAACAGATGAGTTAAAACAAGTGTACAATATTGTAAAAGGCAAAGAAAAATGAAAAAGAATAAACACTCATTAAATATAAGTCGTAGCTACTTTGGCGATACTACCCTTGATGGTTATCCTATAGCTACATATTCGAATGATGAATTGAAGATTCTAAAGAACCTGCTAGAAAAGGTTCTGTGTGAAGTAAATGAATATATACATCTTTAGAAAAGTAAAGCGTATGGCAGCAAGATATAATTTTAGAAAAACCATTTTACACAGATTGGAAATCTGTTGGAATGTGCTCACACATAAGACTTTTATAGCTTATACAACTGATGATATAGGTGACAAATGGAGTCTTATAAATAACATAGAAAGTCTTGAACAATTTGGTCAATGGCTTGTAAGTGGTGGGTATAAGGAGAATAGCAACTATAAAAAGTAAAGCGTATGAACAAGTTATATATTCCAGGAGATTTGGTTTATATCCATGGAAGTCTTAGAATTATTAATAATTGTGATGGGTATTATGCAACCTACTATGATGAGGATGAAATTTTACAAGAAATCAATGTCAATGTAATCGAAGGTATTCCACTCACTCCAGAGATTCTAAAGAAGAACGGATGGATGCTTTTTCGCATGTATCATTGGTTTATCGAAAAAGAATGTTTGAAGTTGAGATTGTTGGAATTAGATAATCACTCATGGTATGTTTATATTGGAGACAATCTTATACGTAGAAATATGCATTCAGTATCAGATTTACAACACTTTCTCTTCGGTCTTGGTATTAATCACGAAATGGAGGTGTAGGTATGGACAAAAATATTGTATTATCAGACGAGGAGCTGGAATTGCTCATAACAGGCTTACATTGTGTAGATGAACGTAGTTATAATTTTTATACCACAACATATACACCTTGGAGTGAAGCTAAAGAGTTAAAAGAGAATTTGCGAATAAAGCTCAAAAGAGTATTGTTAAATGTTTAACGTCTTCGGACATAATTTTAAAGATATGACAAAAGAAGAATTAAAAGTAAAGGTTGCCAAGCAACTAGGTATTATCAATGAAGCTAACATTGAGATTTGTTCTTACGTAAATGATTACATCGAAAGTCTTCCATACAAGGTTGGCGACAAAGTTAGCTGCTCCAGATGTGATGTTTGTTGGATTGCAAGCATCATTCCAGAACGAGGTAGAGGTGGCTATACTGGCAAGATTGGAGTGAGAATCAATCCTGCTAAGAAAGATGGCACTCGCTCCAGTAGAGAGTTTGTACTATGGAGTATGGAAATTGATAGTATCAAAAAGATTAGTTAATCGTTTTTGGGCATAAATAGTAGTAATATGACAGTACAAGAATTAATTGATGAATTATCAAAGGTAGAGGATAAGACTATGGAAGTCAACTTCCCATATTCTCATGGTACACAAGAAAATGGGCAACCCATGAATGTTGATAGTGTATCAGTATTTGATGATTGTGTTGTAATTTATTAACCATCCCTTATGGGATATAAATATAAGTAATATGGAAGATAAAGATATTATGTCAGAGTTAAAATTGGAATATAGAAACAATATTGTATATTTTAATGGGTTAAAGATTAATGCTTATACAGCAGAAGGAATGCGATTTATAAGCAACCTTCTTAAAAAGGGATTATATGAAATTGGCAAAGAGTTGGGGCACAACTAAAAGTAACTAAACACCCTCTCCTGTAAAAGGGAGAGGCTAAAAAGAAAAGAATATGGACTTAGTAATTACAATATTAGGTTGGATTGCATTAGGTGTTATATCTGCTTATCTGTTAGCAATAATAGGTAAAATAATCTTTGATGCTGCAACCGCTGATTATAAGTTATACAAGCATGTAAGATTGTGTCGCAAGAGATTGCTAAGACAGCGATATGAAGATTACGCTTGGCTGTTATTCCAGTTAGAGAAAGATACGGAAGTTTTCAATCTTACTCATAACACAAGAGATTGGACTTTTGAAGATTGGAGAGAATTTTATCTTAAAAAAGCAAAGGAGGATAAACAATGAGTAAAGAAAAAGCAATAGTTCACATAAAGAATGTTTCCAAAATGATTGGCTCAAAAAGAATAAAATTAAGTGAAGGCATGACCATTCATATTCAAAACGAGTTAGTCTTAGCACTTAGAGAATTGGAGGATGAATAAGAAGCAATTTAAGTAAGTAATTATGAATAAAAAAGAGAAATCAATCAATAGTCACATTGATAAGGCTGTAGGCTATTCAGACAAGGCTCATGACGAGTTGCAAATTGCTCTGAATATAGCTTTAGAAGGAAAAGGGCTTAGTGACGAGGAAAAGGAACTTCTAAGCGTTGGATTTGCAACAGGAACAGAAGAAGCCGTAGAGCGTGTTGCCGATGGTAGTTGTAATGATGAATATATCAGTGCATGGGATAGCCCAATTAGAGACTGCCGAATATCTGAGGTATATCGCATGACAGGTGAGCAGATACGTGAATATTTTAATTTGTAACTATGGATAAGAAGAAAGTTAAAGAGCTGATAGAAGAAGTTATCAACAGCAATATTGATAGCTTGGAATTTGGATGCGATAAGCATAATGCTCCTTTGAGAAAGGCAAATAGCTTATTGCATGATGCTTTGATAGAGTTAGGAAAGTCAGACTGGGTATCTGTTGAGGATGGACTGCCACCTTACGATGAAAGCGTTTTGGTAACAAATAAAGAAACTCCTGAAATTGTATTGAAGACAAGTAGAACTAAATGCAAAGGTTGGAATACAGATGAAAATGGATTTCTTTGTGGTATTTCGTTCAATATAACTCATTGGAAACCTATTGAAAAGTTGGATGAATAAGTATGAATAATAAAGTTAAAGAAGCATTAGGTAGTGCAAGCTACCTTACATATCACTGGAGACAGTACTCCTTTGAGCAGCTTGAAAAAGAAATGGTTAGAGTGTGTGGGCTATGCCACAAAGCATTGGGCATTCCACAAGATGATAGCGTTACTGACTTCGAGCGAGGTCAGTGGTCAGTTATTCAAAACATAATTGGCTACGCCAAAGATTATAGTCTAGCTGCACAACTTTGCCGTGAAGCTGGTATCGGTTATAAGAAGATAAAGGCTCTTCAGAAGGATTGTGGTTATTCCTACAAGGAAGAAGTTAATGACTTCCTAAAAGACAGTCGTAATGATGGAACTGATTATTTGAAATTGGAGGAATAGTTATGGCATGGGTAGCAGTTAATTATCATGGTGTGGAAGTTATTCTTTCAGATAGACCGAAGAAATTATTCCGTAGGTTATGGGGCAAAGATAAAACCCAGATAATTCCTCTTCCACAAGGCTCTATCAAAAAACTCATCGGAAGAGAATTATCTTGGAATGATGAACCTGTCGAACTTAAAGAAGATTGATATGGAAGAATTATTAAAGGCATTATTGGATGTATATATCCCAGTATTAAATGCTAATTGCAAGAAAACGTTTGCATTCTTAGATGAATACGTTCCACCACCTACAAGAAGGGAGAGACGTAAACGTGAAAGAGAACTTAAAAAGAAGTTCCCTCTCGATTTGACTAAGTTTATAGAATCACATAGAACTTAAAGAAGAATAGTTATGAAAGAATATGTAATAACGGATGAGTTACGAGAAAAGATTATCAAATGGTTTAATAATATTGCCGAAGAAGCTGATGTTTTAACTACTGGTAACGTCTCACATAAAAAGGCAATGATTAAAGGAATGGCAGCACGCTCTGCAGAGTTTGTCGAGAGATATAGTGTTGGCATTGCTGATGGTGCAAGTGATTTAAAATAATAGCTTATGAAAATAGAAAACATAAGATTCAAGGCAAAGCGTCTTGATAACCGCGAATGCTTAGAGGGTTCACTTACATACTCTCAGGGAATAGCGTATATTCATCGTAAAGAAAGTGATGAAGATGATAGATGTTATTTAACTCCTTACAAAGTAATTCCAGAAACAGTCTGTCAGTTCACAGGAATGATGGACGAAGACTGCAATGAAATTTGGGAAGGCGATATAGTGCATGATAGCTATGACCTTTTGTGTATAGATAATCTCTATGAGGTAGTTTATATTGAAAAAGAAGGAACATTTGCATTCAAGAGTTTAGATAAAGTTGACAATTACGAGCCATTTGTTAATTTATTAGAAGCTTATGTTGTTGGCAACAAATTCGATAAGGAGAAATAGCGTATGAAAGTTAGGTTGGCAAAGAAAATTATGAAGTATCACTCTGGCAGTTTTTGTTATGAATTGATGCTCTTGAAAGGTTTGGACGTTTCTAAAGAGCTGTCAAAGATAAAGCAATACTGGGAGCCTAGATGGGCTTTGTATTATGCCACTAAATATGGTTGTCATGGCAGAGTTGACCATCGTATCGTAAAGGCTGAAAAGATTTCTGCAAGATATTCTCGCAAGCTGATGAATTGCCTTACTAGGTTTGCTGACAAAACTCCTTTCGATATTAGAGATATATTAAGTAGTGCAAATAAACAAAAAAGATATGACTTATGATAAAAGAAAGATATTATTACGCAGTAGCCGCTTTCCTACGTAAGGATGGCAAATTAACCTATACCTCAGTTACGAGTTCCGTTAAAGGGGAAGAGGAGGATATTAAGTTCTATCCTATCATGGACCTCATCACGGACGTAGAAGAGAAATTCAAGGATGATATGGTTAGCGGTACAACTATCATACATGGCGTTACTGAGATTAGTAAAGAGGACTATGAAGCCT
>OGXX01002421.1_pt1 | contig 16994 bp, 10 predicted proteins | sample 1576301 | NCBI WGS metagenome assembly OGXX01 (sample SAMEA3541469, study PRJEB24748) | human gut metagenome | biome: human gut; feature: human-associated habitat; material: faeces | place: China | collected 2012
GCATTCTTCGGCACCTGACATTACAGCCGAGGCCAAGGCGCGCAGATCGTTTTCTAATGCCAGATCGTCAATGTCATCAAGCACAGGTTTTAGAAAGCAGTATTTGAAATAATTCAGATCCCACATCACGCCCTGTATGTCGAATGTTGCTGTTGGATAACATCGGGTGAAATCCATATTTTCAGCTCCACGCCATTGCATGTCAGGAAGCAGTCTTAATGTTTCAGCTATGGCCTCATGGGTGGCAGAATCAGGCTGTCCGCCTTTGAGGTTTTGGGATATCATATCGAAGAGTGATGTGTCTCCGAGATCTTCCACAAGATAGATGTTTTCAGTATCATTGGCGGCTAAGAGCTGTGGCACGGGAAGCCCGAGTCCGTGGAAATGCCGCGTTAGATAAATGAAAGCCTTGGCCTCTGCTACTGAACGGCAGCAGGCACATATACATTTATGTCCTGCTGTATCGGCCACACGGTAGTATTTACGGGAAGAGGCCGCAGGTGTAAGCGGCTGGATGGAGGCAGGGATATGACCGGTTGCTGAGCTGTAAAGGTCTTGAATTGCCTGATAATTCTGCATAAGTGGATTAAAAAATATACTTATGCAAATTTACTTTTAACGGATGAAATGACCAAATCGGATATATGGCCGGAAAGGGTTATGGCTTGCCGGAAGGTGAGGAAATATTACGATGGCCCGGTACGAATGATTCGAAACTGTTGTCGTCATAGTACACAATGATGTTGACTATCTTACGTGTACGATCCGTACTGAACGATATTATTTTTTCAGCGTCATCCGCTGTAGTGGCTGCGCTTGAATTCTCTGAAGCGAGATCTTCATCCTCGTTTGCAAACGAATCCGTGTAATCGGAAGTAAAGTCAAGTTCGGGTAGAGTAGCTTGTAATTCAGTGGGTTGTGAGTTTTCAGGGGCATGTAAAGCCTGTTTTTGAGGCTCTGAGATTTCAATATTTGCGCCTGTTTCCATAGTTCCTTCTCCAAACATCAACCACAGCACGGAAAGAGATGGGTAAGCTTCATGGATCTTTCCTATAAGCTCATCGCTAACCTTTTTATTCCTCCCGTTAAGAAGTTGCGAAAGCGTAGGGCGGGGAATACGGCATGTGTCAGCAAACTGAGTCACTGGTATTCCGATGTAATCAATAAATTTTCGTAAACGACTTACAATATCCATATTACGCGAATATTCAATATTAAACAGGTTGCGCTTCAAAAGTTGCTGTTGCAAATGTAATCAAATGATTTCAAATATGCAAATTCTCGTATGGGAAACGTAAATCGCGGATGAATGTGCGAATGCAAACTACAGAGGTTGTGAGATTGTAAATTATGTGAGGATTGGAATGCAACCCTCTGTAATCATGAATTGGTGAAGTTGTATTAAAGATTGATGATGTGATTGTATTTGTATGGTTGTTAGGGAATTATGCTGTAGCATATTCTGTTTTGCCTGTTTTTGGGCATAATCCGGGCTATTAGCTTAAACACACAGTTTAATATTGCGCTTAAAAATAGTGATTTTCAGTACATTGCGCAATATGTTAATTCGTGTTTAGGTGTCTTTAAGGTGTTTTGTACTGTGTTTTCAAAATTGAATTTCACGATATCGCTTCGTATGTAAACAGTGAATGTTGTAGCGAATTTACGTATGCAGCGCAGTTATTTTGTAATGTAAACGAGATCATTTTCACTAATTATTTAGGAATGAAAACTATGCTTTTGGGAAAGTAAATTCAAAATTGAAAATACAGTTAACTAAATCAAACTGAACCTTAACCATTCTCTAATGGATCCATAACACGTTATGTGGCTTGATATTATAACAAGGATAGGCATTATAAAGATTGTCCTATTCCATCTATTTAACACATAATTCATTATTTAAGAGTAACTTACATTGATTGAAATATATTTAACCTGCGTGGGCATGATTGTTTCTCATGACGGATGTTATTTTGTGTCATAGTTAAACCATAGCATAATCCGCCATGACACAGCTTCCATTTGTAAGTGAAAGAGTCCTTGACCGAATCAATACGCTGCCGGAAAAAGACAGGGAGATAATATCAGAGGCATTGACATGTGAATTTGTCAATGGTGAGGATCCTATAGCCAAACTGCCTCCTCTTATCGCTACTGTCTATACTTTTATCCGTTTTTTTGTGAAGCGTGAAATGGCATATACCGGAAGTTATGAATATGGAAATAAGAAAGCGGGACATGCCGATGTTATAAAAATGGCATGTCCCGCTTGAAGGGAGGGTTTGGTAAGGGTATAAGGCCGGCTTATTTAAGCAGATCTACCGAGCGTTTTATGAACGCTGTCAGTTCGGCTCCTTTCAGGAGTCCGTTTGCCAATAAGGCGAGGTCAATTACCTGTTTCAGTTTGGGCTGATTGGCACCGTAGGCTTTTACTGCTTCGGTTTCCTTGTTCCGGGATTCCTCCACAGCTTTTTCCAGATCTGCAATGCGGCTGTTTTCCTCATCGCTCAATTTGCCGTCCTTGGCTGAGGTGCGTATATCGGAGGCTTTGGTGTTGTTTTCTGTTATGCTGTCCAATAATGGTTTTATGGAAGGCATGAGCTCCTTATCGGCCTGAGCTTTCAGGGCCTCGATTACCGGATTGTCCACATTGACCACGAGGTTATAGTTGTCGGGTAACTGGGCATAGAAGCTCATGCCGGGCTGCATGGCCGCCATTTCTTTCATTCTGCGCATGTATTCGTTGCGGGTTATTGTCACAGGGGCCGCATCCTGTCCGAGCGCTTCGAACGATACAAGAAACTCGGCATTTTCAACAGCCGGTATCCGGCTGCGGAACAGCGATGAAAGCATAGAGCGGTCGTCGGCCGACAGATTGGCTTCTTTTTTACCATCTTTAGGTATGAGGTTTTCGGTTACATCGCTATCCACACGTACAAAACGCGATTTTTCGATTTTGCTTTCCAGCAGTCCGATGAAATGGCTGTCAAGCGGGCCGTTCATTATTATGACGCTGTAGCCTTTGGCCGAAGCGCTTTTGATCGGATCATATTGGCCTACGGGATCGGTGGTGTAGAGATACACTACATTGCCGTCCTTGTCGGTCTGTGCCGGTGAGATGAGCCCGCGGTATTCCTCAAGAGTGTAGAATTTATGTTCTGTGTCCTCCAAGAGGGTGAACTTGAGGGCTGCCTCACAGAATTTTTCGTCGGTAAGCATTCCATATTCAATGAATATGCGGATGTCATTCCACTTTTCTTCGAACTCCTTACGCGAATTCTTGAATATGTCTTCAAGCCGGGAAGCTACTTTCTTGGTTATGTAGCCGGATATCTTTTTCACTGCTGTATCGCTTTGGAGATATGAACGCGACACATTCAGAGGTATGTCCGGCGAATCGATCACACCTTGGAGGAGCATCATGAATTCCGGCACGACCCCTTCAACCGAATCAGTCACATAGACCTGATTGCAATATAGCTGTATGCGGTTTTTAGCGACTTCTATATTGTTTTTGATTTTGGGGAAATACAGAATTCCGGTAAGTGTGAAGGGATAGTCGACGTTGAGGTGTATCCAGAACAAAGGATCCTCCTGCCCGGGATAAAGTTCATGGTAGAAGTTTAGATAATCCTCGTCAGTGAGGTCGGCAGGCTTCTTGGTCCATGCAGGCTCGGTGTTGTTGATTATTTTTCCTTCGAATTCAACCGGAACAGGAAGGAAGCGGCAATATTTGCGCAGCAATGCTGTCAGCTCTGCTGATTCAAGGAATTTTTTGCTGTCCTCGTCGATATGGAGTATGATGTCGGTGCCGCGTTCAGTGCGGTCGGTTTCATTCATTTCAAATTCAGGTGATCCGTCGCAGCTCCATTTCACGCCTTTAGCACCCTCTTTCCACGACAGGGTGGATATTTCAACTTTCTTGGCCACCATAAAGGCTGAATAGAAACCTAATCCGAAATGGCCGATTATTGAGTTGGCGGTATCCTTGTATTTTTCAAGGAACTCCTCGGCGCCTGAAAAAGCTATCTGGTTTATGTATTTCTCAACATCCTCTGCTGTCATGCCTATGCCATGGTCGCTCACAGTCAGGGTGCCTTTATCCTTGTCGGCGCTGACTGTCACTTTCATGTCGCCAAGCTCGCCTTTGAATTCGCCGAACGATGAAAGGGTCTTCAGTTTCTGGGTGGCGTCGATGGCATTTGACACGAGTTCGCGTAAAAATATCTCATGGTCGCTGTAAAGGAATTTTTTTATCACCGGGAAAATATTCTCGGTGGTAACTCCTATGGTTCCTGTTTTTGTGCTCATATTTTATGTATATTGGTTATTGGTAATAGCTTACTTCATTATAACAATACAGCAAAAAAAATGCCGCTCATCATGAACGGCATTTTTCGCTAAAATAGTTAATTATAATGTAGTGTCGCGTTCTGTTGAGGTGACAATCTTGTCAGTTTCTTTGTCGTAGCTGACTTTCACACTGTCTCCTTGTTGTAGTCCGCCGGATATTATCAGTTCTGCCAAAGGATCCTCGAGATATTTTTGTATGGCCCGTTTGAGAGGGCGTGCGCCGAACTGTTTGTCATAGCCCTTGCCGGCGATATAGTCCTTGGCCTCGTCGGATATATCGAGTGAATATCCCATGGCTTCCATGCGTTTGCGGAAACCGGAAAGCTCGATGTCGATTATCTTGAAGATTGCATCTCTGTCAAGTTGATCGAACATTATTATATCATCAATTCGGTTCAGAAACTCGGGAGAGAAAGCCTTGTTGAGCGCTTTTTGGAGCACTCCGTGGCTGAAATCTTTGTCGGCAGCCGATGGGGTTGCGAATCCTACTCCGTTGCCGAAATCCTTGAGTTGACGGGTGCCTATGTTGGAGGTCATTATGATTATAGTGTTCTTGAAATCGATACGACGGCCGAGGCTGTCGGTAAGACGGCCCTCATCCATAACCTGAAGCAGCAGGTTGAATACATCGGGATGGGCTTTCTCTATCTCGTCAAGCAATACGATGGAGTAGGGGTGGCGTCTTACTTTTTCGGTAAGTTGACCGCCCTCCTCATATCCCACATATCCCGGAGGTGCGCCTACGAGACGTGACACAGTGAATTTCTCCATGTATTCGCTCATGTCAATGCGGATCAATGTGTCGGCCGAGTCAAAAAGGAATTCAGCCAATTTTTTGGCCAAATGAGTCTTTCCCACGCCGGTGGGGCCGAGAAACATGAATGTGCCTATCGGTTTGTTGGGATCTTTAAGACCCACACGGTTGCGGCGTATGGCTTTTACCATTTTCTCTATGGCCTGATCCTGTCCTACGATGGAGCCTTTGAGTTCATCACCCATTGACATGAGCCGTTTCCCTTCGGCCTGTGCAATCCGTTGCACGGGAACACCTGTCATCATGGCCACTACTTCGGCCACTTTTTCTTCATCCACAGTCTCGCGTTGGCTTAGCAGTTGCTTTTCCCAACGGTCGTTGGCTTCGCGCAGCTCTGTGCGCAACTGCTGTTCCTCGTCACGGAATGCAGCGGCGCGTTCAAAGTTCTGGGCCTGGGCCGCAGATAGCTTGTTGCGTCCGGCCTCCTCTATCTGCTGTTCAAGCTTCTCTATTTCCGCCGGGACTGAAATATTGGCTATATGTACACGTGAGGCCGCTTCATCCAGGGCGTCGATTGCCTTGTCAGGAAAATTACGGTCGGAAATATAGCGCTCAGTGAGTTTCACACAGGCCTCTATTGCCTCCGGCGTGAAGGTCACATTGTGATGGTCCTCATATTTGTCTTTTATGTTGTTGAGGATCACAAGGGTCTCTTCGGCCGAGGTGGGCTCAACCATGACTTTTTGGAAACGGCGTTCCAAAGCGCCGTCCTTTTCAATATTCTTGCGATATTCGTCCAGTGTTGTAGCACCGATACACTGTATCTCTCCACGCGCGAGTGCAGGTTTCAGCAGATTGGCGGCATCCATGGTGCCTGCCGCGTTGCCGGCCCCGACAATGGTGTGGATCTCGTCGATAAACAGTATTATGTCACGGTTTTTTGCCAGCTCGTTAAGGACAGCCTTGACACGCTCCTCAAATTGGCCCCGGTATTTTGTTCCGGCCACCAGAGACGCCATGTCAAGTGAGATAACACGTTTGTTGAACAGTATGCGTGACACTTTACGCTGTACAATACGCAGCGCCAGTCCCTCGACGATAGCTGATTTCCCGACTCCGGGTTCGCCGATAAGCACGGGAGTGTTTTTTTTGCGGCGGCTGAGAATCTGTGCGAGTCGCTCTATTTCCGTTTCGCGGCCCACTACTGGATCCAATCTGTTTTCTTCGGCTGCGCGTGTCATGTCATTGCCGAATTTATCAAGTGCAGGTGTGTCTGTACCTGACCTTCTTGTGGATGAGGTTGTGTCGGATGGATGAGGATTTTGGGACTGTGTGGAGCCTGACGTTGGGGTGAGGCCATCGTCATCCTCATCTTCGTCGCTGTCATCGTCGGCATACGAACTGTCAGTAACGGGCCGTTGTGGTTCCGTGCCGGGCGCAAGTCCCTTTACCAGCGATTCATAAGTCACGCCGGCTTGTATAAAGCGTTTCATATAGTGTGAATCCTTTGTTTCGGAATTATGGAATATAGCCAAAAGCAGATGATGGGGTGCGATAACATTGCTTTTAAGCATTCGCGCTTCCAATGCGCTTAGTTTCAATATGCGGCTTGTAAGATCGCTTACAGTGACATCGCCGGCTGATACAGCCGTGTTGTCGCCATTGGCAATCGAATCTTCAAAAAGTCTATTGTCCAGCTCCTGTTTGAGCTCATAAGCCGATGTATCGGCCGATGATACCCTTTCTATGAGCTTGAATGCATCACCTTCATTGTTGTGCATAAGCGCCAACAGCATATGTGCCGGCGTAATTACACGGTTGTTGTGACGCAAAGCCTCATGATGGCTGTGTGACAATACCTCTTTTAGTTCCTTTGAAAAATTAGTCTCCATTAAATATTTATCCTTCTTTCTTAATCGGGTCAGAGAGGGCATAGGCCCCAATATATAACGTAAACAAGCATTGAATGCGTATGTTTAATTTATTATCAGCAATAACTATGCCGAAACACGTCAGTCGTCCTAACCGCATGCGAATTTAAGAGTTTTTTTCTTTCTATTCGTAGGAAGAAGTTTAGACTACGTTATTAATATATTTTAACTGTAGATATGTTGCGCATATGTAAAAATGACGTAACTTTGCACTCGCAAACCTCAGGAGCGGTGCTCGAGTGGCTGAAGAGGCACGCCTGGAAAGCGTGTATACGCCAAAAGCGTATCGGGGGTTCGAATCCCCCTCACTCCGCAAGGAACACGTTGAAAGACAACGAATTGAAGCGTTGATTCAACGTGTTCTTTCCTTTTTCTCCCCCGGAAACGACATTAAAAAAAACCGAAAGACTGCCGAAAATAGCTGAGAAAAGCCGAAAAATGCCGAGGTCTGCACGCAACATGCACGCAAATTTTGACCTTGCACGCAAAGCGCACGCAACATGCACGCAAATATTTGAGGTAAGAAAAGCTATTAAAGTGGTTCGGAGGTGAGTTTAATGTTATGACAACCGTAAAAGTTATTCTTGACAAGCGAGCCGCCAAAGACGGAAAGGCTGCTCCGCTCAAAATCTCAATCTGCCATGAAAGGCAGACATCGCTTATCTCACTGAACGTATATGTAATGCCGCACCAGTGGGATTCAGTTACGGAGAAAGTAATCGACCACCCAAATCAGCTTCAGCTAAACGCTTTCATCGGAGGCCGCAAGGTCGAGGTGGAAAAGGTGCTTATTTCATTGCTCGATGATGAGATAATCAGTGGAATGAGGGCAAAAGATGTAAAAGATTACATACTTGCCAAGATTGCGCCCAAAGTGGAAAAGGCCGAAAAGCCCGAAGAAGACCCCAACACATTTATAAAATGGTTCGACCGCTTCACCGGGCGCAAGCAAGGGCGCACAAAGGCAATCTATGAGGCAACACGCAGCCGCCTTGTGGCGTGGCTCGGAGAAGCCGGCCTTGCCAAAGTGAAGTTCGAGGACATCAAGATTTCGTGGCTCGAAAGTTTCAACGATTTCCTGGCAAAGACTTGCAAGACAAACTCGATAGCGATACATATGCGTAACATTCGCACCGTAGTCAATTACGCTATTGACAACGAGGTAACGAATACCTATGCCTTTCGCCGCTTCAAGATAAAGAGCGAAGCCACGCGCAAGCGCAACTTCGACATAACAACCCTCCGCGCCATATTCTCGGCGCAGGGATTGGAGGAATGGGAAGAAAAGTACCGCGATTTCTTCGCCCTTACATTTATGTTGGTAGGCATAAATGTGGTTGACCTCTGCAACCTCGAAGAAATAGTGTCCGGGCGCGTCAACTATATAAGAGCCAAGACACATCGGCCTTATTCCATCAAGGTAGAGCCGGAAGCACTTGCGCTCATTGAGAAATACAGCGGCGAGAAGCACCTGCTTAACTACCTCGATGGCTGCGTCAACTACCGCCACTTTTACAACAATCTGTGTAAAGGTCTGAAAGCAGTAAAAGAAAAGCTCGGTCTTTCTGAACTGACAACCTACTGGGCGCGCCATTCGTGGGCTACGATAGCTGCCAGCCTCGATATTCCCAAAGATACAATAGCCGCAGCGTTAGGCCACGGAGGAAATACAGTAACCGACATCTACATTGAATATGATATGAGCAAGGTAGATGATGCCAACAGAAAAGTGCTTGACTGGGTACTTTACGGCAAAGATTGGCGCAAACCTGTTGAAGCCCCGGCAAAACGGCGCGGTCGGCCTCGTAAGGCGGCTGAGGCCGAAGCTGCATAAATTACTCGGTGATTGGGTAGAAAACGCCTTTGAGTAACTGCGACATTCCCTGTTCGGTGAAGGTCGCGGTTATTTTTTCGCAGACGTATTTTTTGCCGTGTATGATGAAAACGCTCCTTACGTTTGGTATGGAATCGGCAAGGAACTTAAAGGTTGTTTTCTTGCCTGTGTCGATACGGTGTACTATACGGCGGCTGTTGAGCTGCCGATTGTTGAGGCGCATATTGAAATGGAGATACTGAAAGTTGCTCCAGTCTTCCATAATTTCAATATCCTCCACTTGTGGATAAGGCAGTTTGCCGCGAGTGTTCTGCGCGCCGTCCCAAAAGCCGACATAGATACGGTCGTAGTATTCGGCTTTCTTCTCTTTCTCCCCTGCTTCAAGGCTCTGTATGGTGTGGGTCTGCATAAACGGATATGTGCTTTCGTCCTCCCCGGTGCCGTTGTCCTCGTCGTAGCCGGAGAAAGAGAGGAACAGGCAACGCCCGTACTTTTCTTCGGTGTAGTCTATCCGCGCCGGAACAAATTCGATTTCGATCTGGTCGGCGTCTTCGCTCTCGTCCACAATGCGGCCGCCGAAAAGATTCACGGGCTGCAACACACATTTATATGTGAACCGTAATCTGTGCCTGTCAATGTAAGGGGTACGGCTGACGGCGCGGATAAGAAAGTATGCGTCGGCGTCTTTGGCATACAGCAAGCGGTCTATCTGACTGCTTCGATGATGCTGCCCGTCCCAAGTTCGCCAGCCTTTGTTAGCGTCCAAAAGTTCGCGCATGGTATCATATACGACGGCGCGGTCTTTCCACGCCTTTATAAACCAGTCGCACGAATAATATTTCCATACGGCATGGTCGCACTCCTTATAAACGAGGTTTTTAGCCTCGGCATACTCGCACCGGGCATCTTCAACTGATACTTCGGTGGAGCGTTCGGAAAGCACGTCGCGCAGTTCGACGGCACCCGACGCGGCCATCAGGTCGTGCGTGAAGGCGAAAGCCACGGTACGGGCGCGGTGGTTTATCTCAAACTCCGCGCCTAAAAAGATTTCCAGTTTCTCGAAAAACTCCGCGACAGTCCAGTGCGGCAAAGCACGGGCATAGTGCGGCGTGTACCATGCCGCCGGGAGGCAGTTGCAGACAAGCAGCCAGCGGTGTTCTTCGGATTGCTCCCATTGCGACAGGTCTACGGCGTAGCCTACGGCCTCGCAAATCTTACGCACGATGAATACGAGGTAAGGCTGCCACGACAGCCCCCATGTGTCGGAGTGCCAGGAGTAATGCCCCCTGTTCTGTGTGGCATCGTCCACGGTGTATTCGGCAAGGTTCTGAATATTGCCCGAATAATCGTTTACCCACGGCAGAGCCACGGCATCGGGATAATAAGAGGGCTGCCACGCCTTTACCGGGTCGGGCTTGCCCGAAGGCCATTGGCCGAGGTCGAGTTCATTTATATAGATGTCGTCGAAGGTCTGCGAGAAGTTCTGCTCGCTGCGGCCTTCAAGGAACTGGCATTTTACCTCGGAAGCGTTGATTTCGTTGACAGTGATAGAGCCGAATTTGAAAAACTTGCCGTGCCGTATTTCGCACTCGAAAATTACTTTACGGACGATAACGTCCGCACGGTTGATGTTGCCGAAAATGGCCGTATTCTCCGGGCAGTCTTTCAGCGGAAAGGTTATGCTCAAAGTATAGCCGTCCGAACCGCTGAACATTCGGTTTTCGGCCACATATTCAAAAGATGTGCCGGATTTGAGAACTGCATCATGGCCGTTTATTCTTATTTCCATAACTTGTATTTTTCCACGAAAGTACAAGTTGCAGACAAATGCCAAAAAGACAATTAGAACCGAATTGTATTGTTATTCTCTTTCTCTGTTAGAGCTTCCCACAAATCACAGTCTTCTTTCCTCGAAATAATTAGCCCTTGTTGAAGCCCATTATCACCTAAAATACGCTTGTATTCAGTATCAACAGAAATTTTAGGAAAATCATCATGCTTATATAAGGGATCGTGCATAGGCGAAATAAAATACGCCTTATTTGCAATAGAATCAAATACTCCAAAAAATGATGATTCAGCAGAGAGGTTGTTTTTTCTCAACTTAAAAGAAAGAACTTGAACCTCTACCAAATATAAATCTTGGAAATCTCCGGCAAAATCTTTAAGCAATTTTTTGGATATTACTTTGCCATCAAGCCGGTAGTCAACCTCGGAAAAATATGTTGCAAAAGTATCTTCGTTAGTTTTATATTGTTGAGAATCATGTTTGCAGTTGGTTGCAAAAAATAGCCCTCCCAATGAACCTAATATCAGGATAATTTTCAAGCTATATTTTGCAATGCTATTCATCAGCACAAAGTTAGCATAAATATTTGAGATTAGTGTTTGCTCTTTGGTGATTTATTGCGCATCAGGCGGTCGTATTCGTCCTGTGCGCGCTGTATGCCGTGGTCGCCTGTAACGGTGTTGACGGTAACGAAAGGCTCGTTGAGCCGTTCATCGAGGCGGTCGAGCGTCGCATACAGCCGTTCATCAGCTGCAGGTGCGGCCTGCGGCGGCACGTTGACATTGACAACGGGCACGGCCTGGGGTTGCGCGGCAAGCACCATAGGGGCTGTTATTGAGCGCGACACGTCGGCTGCGGTCAGCGATCCGACAGTGTTTGTGCGCTGCGCATAGTCGAGGGCTTCGATGAGCGGCCTTGTCTGCGGCGATTTCACGAGTTTCTGCGAGGCCACCCATTCTCCGGCATGAACCACACCGGCCACTTGGTCGGGCTTGCCCTCCGGGGTAAAGCCGCCGGATTTGTAGCCCTGCGCCTCCGATGCCTGTTGCTGCTTCTTGATGGTGGCTATCTGTATGGCACCTGCGGCAACGGCCATCGCCGCTGCTATCGGCGCGAGGATATAGCCGATAACTGGCACGGCGGCAGCGGAGCCATAGGCGTTCAGGGCATTTGTGGCCGTCTGCGCCACTGCCTGAATAACCTGCATCACGAACATTTTGCGGTTGGCCTCCTTCTTGATTTTGGCAATTTCCTTTTCTTTTTGCTTCTCGGCTTTCTTGACGCGATAGGAATTGCCCTCTGCAAGCTCTATTTCGCGGTCGTACTTTTTTTCGGCCTTTGCCACTTCGAGGTCGGAGGAAGCTCTGACAAATTCGGAATACTGCTGCATACCGGCAGTCATCACGGCAAAGACCGATTGGGCGAGCGCGGCAAGGCGTGTCGCCCAGTTGCCTCCGTCTTCCTCGGTGCTGTCAAAAAAGTTCTTCCATGCCTCGTAGATGTCGAGAAGCTGATTGGTATGTTCGGAGCCTAACCGCCTCACTCCCTCTATTGCCTTTTTCTCGTAAGCACGGTTGATGCGGTCTTTGGCGGCCTCCGCCTGTTCGTGGGTAATCACCCCCTGGGCTTCGAGCGAAGCCACAATGTCGAGTTCACGCTTCTTCGCAAGGGCTGTCCGCGCCGCCGATCCCTGCGCGGGCTTGGCGGAGTCGGGCATATACTCGTCGGCATATTTCTTTTTCAGGTCGCTTTGCGCCCGGAGATAGTCTTCGTAAGAGATAAGCCCTGCGGCATAAGCCTCGCCGAGCACCTGCGTTTCGAGTTCGAGGCGTTTCCCGGCTTCCTGATATTCGTACTGTTTGCGCCACTCGGCCACACGCTGCGCCAAAAGTTTCTGACGGCGTAGCCTCTCGGCGTCCTCGGCCTGTTCAATCTGCACGACATAGTTGTGGTATTCCTCGCTGTCTTTGGTATAGGCGTCGCGCATTTCTTTAAGGTACTTAACCTTAATCTCGAAAAGGTGTTGCTGCAATGCCTCCTCGTTCCCGTAGAGGGCATTGCCGGGAGTGGCGGCGTCCATCTGCGCCTGTACCTCCTCGGCGGTCTTCTTGCGGCGGCTTTCCTCCACCGACATGGCGGAGTTCTTTTTCAGCCATTCGGCCTGAAGCTCCGCTTTCTTTTTCAGCAGTTCCTGATAGTCCTCGTCCTCCTGAAGATTGTAGTCCTCGAAGATACGGAGGCGGTCGTCGTAGTATTTGATTTCGAGGTTGTGCTTGTCGAGAAGGAACTGCGTCCACGATTTCAGCCCTGCCGAATAATCGCTGACATTCTGCGCGGCACCGGCCTCCCATTCGCCTTTCGCATCGTTGAGTTTGTCCTTAAACTCCTTTCGCGCCTTTATTGCCGCGCGCCGTTCCTCGGCCTCGCGCGCCTTGCGGTCTTTTTCCGATTCATAGGGAGTAAAATTATCGAGAGTAAAGTCCGGGTTGCCAGCCATAGGGTCGTTGGAAGGTGTTTCAAGCACCGACAGCCGGGCACGGGCTTCATCGAGAAATTCGCTCACCTCGTTTGCGGCGATACGCCTCGTTGTCGGGTTCGGCTCGTTGATGCCTATGATAATGGCGCCGCCCTCTCCACGCTCGGCGTGGCCCTCGAAGTCGGTTATGAGCCTGCGAAGTTCCGTGGCCGAATATCCGGCGAGAGGATTGGTTTCACGCTCAATCTGATTTATTTCCCCCATCGCGGTTGTATATTCGCCGTGGGTGCCTATCATATCGTTAACGACATTGACGGGGTGCGCCGTCCAGCCCCATTTGTCCTGTAAACTGCCTTTGATTCCCTGCAACTCACCGACAATATCCTGACCGATAGTGCCAGTGGTCTGCAAGTCAATGACGACGCGGTTAGTTATGCGCACGGCGTCCTTGTATGACTTGCCGTAGGCGACAAGCTGCTCCTGCAACTTCTTCGCAAGGCCGCTGAAAGCATCGTCGAAAGTTTCCTGTGCAGCATCTTTCGCGCCCTGTATGGCGCGTTCCTTAGCGGCGATGCGCGCCGCAGCCGCGAGCCTTTTGTAAGCGGCTGTAAGGTCTGTAATCTCGTTGCGCTCGTTGATGAGGCCACGCAGATACTTGCCATACTGGGATATTATAGTGTCCTTGACCTCCTTGTATTCTTTGGTTCCTCGCTTACAGGCTTCGAGTTTGCCGAAAAGTTCGTCAAGCTGCCGCTGCTCCTTTGATAGTTCCTTTGAGAAATTGGCGGCGGTGTTGACAGCCTCGCGGAGCTTCTTCGTATATTCGGAAGTGCGGTCGCACAAAGCCTTTACAACGAGCACAAGAGCCGTAACCGCCGCGAGAATGAGGCCGAAAGGATTGACCGACATAGCGGCGGTAAGGAGCCGGAAGGCGTGGGTGGCCGCGCCTATGCCCTGCGTAAAGGCTATCACCGCTATGCGCCCCAAAACGACAGCTATACGCCATGCGTTGTGAAGCGCGGTCGCGGCCTTGACAGCGATATTATATGCTGCATGGGCTGTCTTCACCAGTCCGAGCCAAGAATAATAGGCGGCAAAAACTGTGATGATACCAAGTATGGCTGTGCGGTACTTTATGATGAAAGTAACGATTTGGTTCAGCACACGGAGGAACACGGAAGAAGATGTGTAGATGTGCCGCATGACCGGGTACAGCTTCTCGCCGAGTTCCACGGCAAGCTCCGTAACCCTTTTACGGGCCTTGTCGATTGCCGCCTGTGCCGTATTGTTGAAAATGGCGTATTCGTTAGAGGCCGAGGTGCCCTCGCGGAAAGCCTGATTAGCCTCGCCCAACTGCCATTTAAGGAAGTCGAGGTGTGAAGAAAGGTTTGACAGCACCGAGGACACGCGGGCACCGTCGAGGCCGAGATCCTGGAACAGCGGCGAGAGTACGGCAAGAGCCTGGTCTTCGCCCAGTCTGCCGAGAGCTTCGAGGAACATCATCACGCCCTCCGTGGTAGACCTGTTGAGGGTTTCGATGAAAGTATTTGTTTCCAGCCCTACCTTTTTCGCCATTTCTCCCGGCTTCTTGAAAAGCTCCATAATGGTGCGCTGCAATGCCGTGGCCGACATTTCCACCTTTTGACCGTGCGCGTCGAGGGTGGCGGCAAATGCCATGATTTCGGGTATGGTCATTTTCGCCGTCGAGCCTATGCCGGCCATACGCTGCGCAAACTCCACGATAAAAGGCTTGGCCGCGGTGCAGTTCTGCGAAAGGTGGTTGACGGTCGAGCCTACTTTCAGCATAGCATCGCGCACACCGTACATCTGCTCCATGCCGAAGATGTTAGACAGCTTGGCTATGGTCTGCGTGGCACCTTCGCCGAGGTCTACGAGCGCGACATTTATAATAGAGGCGGCTTCGACATACTCCTTGACGGACTGCACCGTATTGTAGCCGAGGCGTCCGCCCTCCTGTGCGAGAAGATTAAGCTGCTCACGCGCCAACCGCGTATCCATGCCCTTGAAAGCCTCGTTGAGTTCGAGGACTTCGGCGGCAGTCATACGGGTGTATTTCTGCGTGTTGGCAAGCGTTTCCTCCATTTCGGCGTAAGTGTTGACCGCCTTGCGACCGGCCATCACAAGCCCCGTTATAGCGGCCACCACGCCCATAATTGCCGTCTGGCAGTTGTTCAGCCAGTTGTTGAACCTCTGCCATCGCGTCTGCCCTACGGCCAGTTGCGCGTTGACCTTTGCAATCTCCGCTTTGAGCAACTTAATCTTGGCAATCTGCGCGTCCCATGCGGCGGTGCCGCGCTGTATGCCGTTAAGCTGCGACTGGAGGGTGCGTAGAGCCTTGTTGAGTTCTCGCGGCGTAGCCCTGTCCATACGGCTTAAAACCTGCTCGGCGGTCTTTGCCGACGATTGCAACTGCTGAATAAGGCCGTTGGTCTGTTTCAGTTCCTTTTGCAGCTTCGACATTGAGGCCTTATCTCCGGCGGTCGCCGCCTTTGCGATTTTCTTCTCCAGTGTCGCGGCCTCGTTCTGCAAACGTTTCAGCATTTGCTGGGCCTGTTTGCCGTTGACCGATAGGGTTACAGTTGCGGAAGTATTGTAATTAGCCATAATTCAACAGTTTATTGCGCAAAAGTAACCGCTGCCTCTCTGCCCCTAAAAGACGGGGTTTTAGGGGCGTGGAGCGCAAACTGTGGGCGGTGCAGCCGACGGGTCCCGCAGTTTGCGCGCTGAATACACCTCGCCGCCGCGATGTTTCGGGTATGAAATCGGGTCCCGGAATATCGCGGCGGCAAAGAGGTGTAACACAACGGTTTGACCGCACCGCTTCGGCGGTTCTACAAAATCCCACGGATTTTTAGGAGGTAAAAAACGTTGCAAGCCTGAAAAACAATGTTTTATCAGGCGCAAAGGGGGTTCGGGGGAATATTTTCCACCGAGGGTGCCTTGCACTATCCCCCCACGGCCTGCCGCTTTTTTGGGGTCGCTTCGGGATTTTCGGGCGGAATATGTAACCGCACCCACCGCCACACCCTGCCGAGCCGAAAGCGCGGTGATGCCGTTGACGCGATAATCAGAACGGGCGCAGGTCGTTCTGAGGTCGCGGCAAATTCCTGTTTCCATATCAGGCCGACGTGCGGTGAAATCCCGATGATGCAGCCGGGTTGTGGATTGGCATAAAAATCAGGGTGGAACGTAGCACGGATATGCGCGGCAGACACCGTGAGCGCAGGGAGCGGTGTCTTTGCAGAGCAAAGCGCCAAAGGCGATAACGCCGTGGTATGAGTTGCCGTGCCACATTCCTTTGTTATCCCGGCCAATCCACTCTCGGCGAAATCATTTGCAAATCGGAGAAGCACGTCGGGTTGATGTGGCGGCAAGCGTGGGGTGTGTCGGCGTTGCGTGCAGCGGAGGTGGCCGGGGCAACAGGGCAGGTATGGGAGGCGGAGCAACGGAGAACAACGCCGAAAGCGCGGTCATAAGGCTCTCTATGCAGTAGTGGGCCGTTGACCGCAAAAGCTCTCGACGTCGGGCGAAGTGGCCGCTCGGCCTTACATACCAGACCGCCACGGGAGCCGGAGCGGAGTTGTGCGCCGACGCTCCGCGCTTGGGGTGTGGGGAGGGGCTTGTGTCGTGGCGGTTGTCCGCGAGGGTGGCCTGTGTTCCTCTGCCGGGCGTTGTGCGGTGGCGGATAGTGCTGTGGGCGCGAGGGTGTGAGCGGAGGTGGCGCGGCGACAGCGAGCGCGGCAAGGCTCGGAGTGCTTGAACACCGCCGCCGGGTTTCGGACTGGACTGTGTTCAAGGCTCTCTCTTAAAAGCCGGAGTGAAGCCGTGGCGCA